>Ga0302196_10000002_pt1 | contig 269837 bp, 219 predicted proteins | sample II_Bog_N1_3_FD_198794 | JGI IMG/M metagenome (GOLD analysis project Ga0302196, IMG submission 198794) | Peat permafrost microbial communities from Stordalen Mire near Abisko, Sweden - II_Bog_N1_3 | ecosystem: Environmental > Terrestrial > Soil > Wetlands > Peat | place: Sweden: Abisko... | reverse complement strand
TCCCTGGTCGACCGGCAGGAAGATATAGTTGCCGATATTCACGAACGCGGTTTCCGGCGCCATACCTTCGCCGAGAATCTCCACCCGCAATTGAATCGAATCGATCTGCACCGACGCCGGGTCCTTGAGCGGCTCGGCCAGCTTGCCGCGCACCCAGAACGTCTCCTTGCCATTGACGATCTGCTTCTCGATTCCCGGATGGCTGCCGAAGGCGATGCGGCGCGCGTCGCTCTCGGCGCGGTTGATCGTCATCTCGCGCCAGCGCTTGCCGTCGAAGTATTGCCACTCGGTAATCGAAGGAATGCTCGGCCCCGACGAACCCGGCATCATCTCGAAGAGCAGATCGACCGCGGCCTCTTCATTCAGCGCATTCAAGCGATCGTCGCCGACATAGAGGAACCGCTCGACCTCTTGCACGCCTGCGAAGAGCGCCTCGTTCGACTCGCCGGTGAAGAGCGCCTCGGTGTGGTCGGCCACGGTGGTGCGGTGGCTGGAGACGGCGCGGGTGATCTTGACCGGCAAGAGCGTGATGTCGCGCAGGGTCTCGAAGGTGACCGGGTCGCCGCCGCCCGCCTGCAGCGTGGCGATCTGCGTACCCTTGCGGACGACCAGCTCGCCCTCGACGCCGTCGCTGGCGGTGAACTCGAGCACCGCTCGCGCCGGCTCGGGCGGCTGCAAGCGCACGCCGATGAGGTCCAAGAAGGTGAGGAAGTTCTTCTCCGGCACTTTGTTGAGCCGGTAGATGACCATCTCCGTCATCCACGCGTAGAGCTCCAGCAGCGTGACGCCGGGATCGCTCGAGTTGTGGTTGGTCCACTCCGGGCAGTAGCGGGGAATGAGGCGCACGGCCTCGTCCACGATCTGCTTCCAGGAGCGGTCGTCGAGATTCGGTACAGGGAGACCCATCGATACCCTCGGATGCGTTCTCTAAGAGCTGCGCGAAAGGCGGCGAGCCTGCCGCGCGTGAGGACTCTCTAGCTGCCGGTCAAATAGAAGGGGAAGACCAGGTTGTGAATGCTGTTGGTGGCGCGGATCATGTAGCGCACGTCGACGAGGATCCGCTCGGCCTGATCCGGGTCCGGCATCGCCTCGACCTTGATGTCGCGGATGCGGAACTCGTGCTTGGCGAGCGCCTCTTCGACGTGGTGGCCGACCAGCGTCTGCGTGCTGGTGTTGTTGGGCGCGAACACGAAGTCGTGGATGCGGCAGCCCCAGTCGGGGCGCATCTGCCGCTCGCCGAGCGCGGTCCCGATGATGATGCGGACCGCCTCCTCGATGTTCTGCTCGTACTTGGAGAGCTGGATCCCGCCGTTGGGACCCACCGCGATGGGAAACTTGAAGCCTACGCCGAGAAAGTTGGTCATGCCGGTTGCGCCTTGGGTCGAGCGTTAAGCGGTGTTGACCTGGACCTCGACGACGCGGTTGCAGCCCGGGCAGCGCAAGATGACCTTGCCGCCCGTCTCTTCAACCGAGAGCCCGTCGGGGTGGTTGCACTCGGGGCAAACGAGGCCATTGGTGCGGCCTGCGGTCACCGCCTCGATGATTTCGTACCAGACCGATTCGAGCTCGGCCACGCGGTCTTCAGCTTCCGTCACGGCCACCCCTTTCGACATTCATGTATCGCCCAGCGTCACGCTGGAATTCTCAACCTGAATCTGAAGCGGGAGTTGGGTTTATAGCACGCGCGCTCTCGCGATCAAGCGCCCCGGCGGGGGCTCGTCACGACGCAGCAAGCCAAGTCAATCCTGGAGGAAAAGGAAGATCACCGAACCGAGCTTGACAGTGTCGCCGTGCTTGAGGAAGGCCCGGTCGATCAGCTCTCCGTTCACCTGCGTGCCCACCGAGGAGCCGCAGTCTTCGATCTCCACCCGGTCGTTCACGTAGTGCAGTTTGGCGTGCACCCGCGAAACGCTCGCGTCGTCGACCACCAAGTGGTTCGAGTCGATGCGGCCGATGAGCGTCTCGCGCAGGACGACCGGCAGCACCACCCGGTCGTCGCCCTGCGCGAGCTCGATTCGCGGCCCTGCGCTGAGCTTGCCGTCCATGCCGCGCCCCTGCCCTGCGCTAATTGCCGGTGAAGCGCAGGCGGATCTGCATGCCGCTGTCCTGGCCGGGCTTCTTGAGCTCGATCAGCGTCAGCTTGTCGCCGATGTGGATGTCGGAGACCGGCGTCTTCGACTTGCTCACGGTGTCGACGAAGACGATGGCCCAGGGCGAGCTCTTGAGCTTGACGACCAGCTCCTTGCCGCTGCGCGCGTAGTCGAGCGTGACCTTGTAGGGCGTGCTGTCGTCGCCGATCTCGACGGAGCCGGAGTCGCCGGTGAGCGCGAGCCGCTGCGCGCCGGAAACCTTGCCCATCGAGCTGCCGTTGAACGAGAGCGCGGTGCTCGAGCCGGCGTTGACGAGGAACGTCCCCGCGCCCTTGTGCGCCGCTGCGGGCTCGACGGCGGCAGGCGCCTTCTTCGGCGCCTTGTCCTTGGCCGCCTCGGGCTCGATCGAACTCTCTTCCTTCTTCTTCTCGACCTTCTCCGCCTTCTCGGGCGCCTTCTCCGGCGGCTTCACCGGCTCGGGCGGAGGAGGCGGCGGCTCCTTGATCGGCTCTGGCGGCGGCGCGACCGGCGTGGTGTCGGCCACCGGCGCCGGAGGGACCTTGACCTTCTTGGCGCGGCTCTCGTCGTTGCCCGAGAACGCGACCACGGCCGCCACGATGGCCGCGACCACCACCGCGCCTGCGGCGAGCGCGATGATGACTGTCTTCTTGTGATTCTTCCCGCCCGCCGTGGGTGGAGGCGGCACGACAGGACGCGGGGCCGGGCGCGCGCGTGAAGGGGTGTTGCCCTGCGCGCCCATCTTCGCGAGCGCCTCGCGCTGCGCGGCCTGCGACTCCTCGGGCGTCATGATGTTGGTGCCGCCGACGCCGACGTTGTTGCTCGGCGCCGGCGGCGCGACCGGCGCCTTGCGCGGCGTCTGCGGACGAGCCGGCGCGGTGCCGAGGAACGCGGTCTTGCCATCGCCCTCGGGCGGCGCGCTGACCTCGCCCTCGGGGACCGTGTCGCTCACCTTGCGCGGCGCATTTCCGCGCGGAGGCGGCGGCAGCGGCGTGCCCGGCTTGAACATCGCGGTCGCGCCTGGCGCATCGTCGTTGCCCTGCGGCGGCAACACGGGCGCTTGCATGTCCATCAGCGTGTCGCCTGCGCCCTGCGGCTTCTTGGGCGGGGGCTGCGGCGCCGGCGCGCGCGGGGCCGGGCGCGGCGGAACCTTGCCCGCGCCCGCCTTGGGCGCCGGCTTGGCCGCCTGAGGCAGCATCATCGTCGCGCCCTCGGGCGGCTCGGCCGGAGCCGGCGCGTGAGGAATCGACGCAGGTCGCGCGGGCGTGCGCGCGCCCGCCTTCGCCGCCGCGGTGACGCGCGCGGCGTCGGTGTCCTTGAGCAGCTTTTGATCCTCCTCGAGCTGCTGGCGGAAGATGCGGCTCATGAAGACAGAGAGCCGCTCGGGCGCCGGCGGGAGGATGATCCGGCGCAGGTCGTCCTGCATCTCCGCCGCGTCGCTGTAGCGGCGGTCGCGATCCTTCGCGAGCGCCTTGGCGATGATCGGGTCGAACGGCGCGTACGACGGATCGTACTCGCTGACCGGCGGCGGATCGTAGCGCTGCACCGCCTCCAGCGTGAGGACGATGTTGTTCTTGTGGAACGGGTTGATGCCCGTCAGCATCTCGTAGAGCGTGATGCCGATGGCGTAGATGTCCGAGCGCTTGTCGAGCTTCTTCGCGAGCGACTGCTCCGGGCTCATGTAGACGAACTTGCCCTTGATCATCCCCGCTTCGGTCTTGACCGTCGACATCTCGCTCTTGGCGATGCCGAAGTCGATGACCTTCACGTCGCCGGTGTAGCTGACCAGCACGTTCTGCGGATTCAAGTCGCGGTGGACGATGTTGAGGCTGCGGCCCGTGACGTCGGTGAGGTTGTGCGCGTAGGCCGAGCCGTCGCAGATCTGCTCGACGACGCTGCGGCAGAGCTCGCCCGAGATCTTCTCTTTGCGCTTGATCGCCGCGTCGATCACGTCGCGCAGCGACTTGCCCTGCACGTACTCCATCGCGATGAAGTAGTTGCCGTCCTGCTCGCCGAGCTCGAACACCTGCACGATGTTGCGGTGGTTCATCCGCGCGGCCAGCCGCGCCTCGCTCAAGAAGAGCTCGACGAACTCCTTGTTCTCGGTGAGGTGCGAGAGGACCTTCTTGATGATGAGGATCTTCTCGAACCCCGCGGGTCCCTGCTGCTTCGCAAGAAAGACCTCGCCCATGCCTCCGGCGGCGAGCTTCTTGAGCAGGAAATATTTCCCGAAGTACGACCCGACGTCACTTTCAGGCATGTAACGATCCGCCTATCCCTTGGATGTCTTGCCAGGCCGCGGCCATTCGAACCGGGGAAGCTACCGTGCGCGTGCGAGGGGGGTCAAGCGATGCGGTGCCTGGACCGCGCTGGTGGACGATCGCGAGCGAACCGCGCGAACCAATTTGGAGTTTGCGGGGCGCCGCCCGGCCGGCCGCGGCCGCTTGGCGATTGACGAGGGCCCCTTGCGCTCGCTAGTTTCCCGCACTCAAAAAAGGGCTCGCTTGCGCCTCTGTGGCGAAAGCCGCGCGCCCTGCTTTTCCAGCCTGCCTCAACTCCACGGGGACGACCGATGGCCTTGCTGCGCATTCTCACAGGCTCGCTCGAAGGACAGGAGTTCGACCTCCCGCCCGACGAGTCGTTCATCGGCCGCGCGTCGAGCTGCCCGATCAAGATCGGCGACCAGGGCGTCTCGTCCAAGCATGCGAAGATCTGGAGCGAGGGCGGCGCCTGGCACCTGATGGACCTGGGCTCGACGAACGGCACGTTCGTCAACGACAAGGACATCGATCGCGAAACGCTGAACGACGGCGACGAGATCACGTTTGGCATGACCAAGGCCCGCTTCGTCGGCGACAAGCCGAAGGTTGCCGCGCGCCCGCCCGCGTCGCAGCCGCGCATGCCGCAGCGGCCGATCACCGGCTCGGCGCGCGTGGGTGGCGGCCAGCCGCCGCGGCCCGTCTCGACCGGCGCCGAGGTCCCGGAGTCGCGCCGCGTCTCCGCGCCCGCGCTGCGCGCCGAGGTGCGCACGCAGGACGAGGTCGAGCTGCAGACGCTCAAGGGCAAGGTCTCCTTCTTCGAGGAGGAGAACCGCAAGCTCAAGGCGCAGATGAAGCAAGTGCAGGAGCAGGCCGCGCACGAGGCGGCCGCCGGCGCCCGCAGCGACGCGGAGAAGCTGCGCACGCTGCTCAAGCAGCGCGAAGAGGAGATGAAGCGCATCCAGAAAGAGCTGGATGAGAAGGAGACCTACTACTCGCCCGCCGAGCTTGAGCGCGAGCGCAAGCGCATGGAGGCGGCCATCGAGGCCGACCGGCGCCGCGAGACCGAGACGCTGCACCGCCAGATCAAGGAGATGGAGCACCGCATCGCCATCCGCGGCGCGGAGAGCGACACGGTCGCGCGGCAGCTGAAGGAGAAGGACGACCTCATCAAGATGCTCTCCGAGCGAGAGGATGAGGTGCAGAGCGAGATCAAGTCGCGCGACGAGAAGAACGCGGCGTTGCAGGAGGAGCTCAAGGGTCTGCGCGAGCTGGCGAACGCGGCGGCCGGCAAGGAGAAGGAGCTCAACGACAAGGTGAAGCAGAAGAACCTGCAGCTCGCGCAGCTCGGAAAAGAGCGCGGCGACCTGGTGCAGGACATCGCCAAGGCGCGCGCGATCATCGGCAAGCTGGGCGGCGGCGACGAAGCCGCGGCGGCGGTCGAGCAGCAGATGAAGGCGACCAAGCAGATGCAGGACACCATCGCGCGGCTCGAGGGCGAGGTGGCCAAGACCAAGGACGAGATGAGCGCCTTGCAGGGCAAGGCCACGCAGTCCGACGGCGCGATCAAGGATCTCCGCAAGCAGCTCGAGGAGGCCGAGTCGGCGATGACCGACGCGATGGACGCGCGGGCCAAGCTCGAGGGGCAGCTCTCCGAGCTGCTGCGCAACACCGGCGATCGCGACTCGCACGAGAAGCAGCTGGCGATGCTCAAGGCCGATCGCGACGCGCGCGCACACGGCGAGAAGGACGCGATCGAGCGGGCCACCGAGCTGGAGGCGCAGCTCTCGAAGATCCGCGGCACGTACGACGACATCACCCGCGAGCGCGACGAGCTGAAGCTGAAGGTGGAGAGCCTCGAGGGCGAGCGGCGCACGGTCGCCGAGGGCTCCAAGCTCACCAGCGACTGGGAGGCCCGCTACAAGTCGGCGCAGGACGAGATCGCCGATCTGCGCAAGCAGCTGGCCAAGCTCAAGGGCGAGCTGGCGGCGGCGAAGGAGCTGGCGGCCAAGGGCGGCTCGCAGAAGGAGGGCGCGGTCGATGAGCGGCAGCTGGTGCTCTCCAACGCGCGCGGCGATCTGCACCAGTCGCTCGTCTCGCAGATGATGGAGCAGGTGAACAACTCCGTCTCGCTGCTGCGGCGCAACTCCGAGCTGATGAAAGGCTACGTCGAGGACTGCGGCCTGCTCGCCAACGCGATCCGGCGCGTCGACTACACGCGGCTCGAGGCGGAGCAGCAGCAGATGCTGGTCGAGCTCATCGACCAGACGCAGCCCGACGTGATCGTCAAGAACATGCAGGGCATCTCCGAGGAGAACTCGGAGAGCATCGTCAAGGCGAAGAAGCTGCTGCTCGACTACTCCGAGGCGTTCAAGAAGGAGGAGGGCGCGGGCGTCGAGGTGGAGGCCGCGTTCGCCAAGGCGCAAGGTCTGTTGCATGCCACCGATTCCAACACGAGCGTGCCGCTGAAGATCGAAGCGGTGCTGCCGGCGATCGAGGCGACCAAGGAGGAGGCGGTGCTGTTCGCCTTCGCGCTGCTCAGCGAGGCCAAGCAGCACGCGGCCGAGGGCAAGACCGCCTCGGTGCGCATCGACACCGACGGCCTCACCGTCACCATCTACGTCTCTGGCGTGAACGACCAGATGCGCGACCGCTACAAGGAGCCGCCCGACGCGCAATCGCGGCTGGTGCGCGGGTTCGCGGTCGATCGCTGCGGCGGCAAGGTCGAGGTCACCGAAGAGGACGATGGCGCGCAGCTGCGCGTCACGCTCAAGGCGAAGATCTGATGCGGGCGCGCGCGGTGGCTCTGCGCAGTCTCGCCGCGGCCGCGCTGGTGGCGGCCGGGACGCTCGCGGCCTGCAGCGCGGCGAAGCCGCTGCCGGCCTTCGCGACGAGCAACGCGGACGATCCGAAGTATCCGCGCTCGCGCTTTCTCGTCGAGGTAGGCAGCTCGGTGCAGTCCGCGGCAGACGCGGAGCTGCAGGCGAAGGAGAAGGTCTCCGCCGACATCCGCGCCGAGCTGAGCGCGGAGACGCGCTCGTTCCTCAGCGAGAACAGCGGCGGCGATTCGCAGAGCAGCTCGATGGAGGTCAGGCAGAAGACCCACTTCGAGCGGGCCGACCTGATCGCCATCGTCGATCGTGCCGTCGGCGGCGGCAGCTACTACGCGCGGGCGGTGCTCGACCGGACCAAGGCCGACGCGGAGATGGCGCGCGCACAGCAGGCCGATCTGGTCAGCTTCCACCAGTACTGCGACTCGGCGATGCAGGCCGCGCAGCTGGGCAAGCCGGGCGAGTTCGTCACCGCCAAGGCGCGCGCGCTCAAGCTGGTGGCCGCGCTCGACGCTACGTTCATCGTGCGCCGCGCGCTGCTGGGGCGCCCCTCCGAGGAGGAGCGCGAGTTTGCCTCGGCGCGCAACGCGCTGCTCAAGGTGGCCGCGGAGTCGGAGAGCCACCGGGTGGTCGAGGTGCGCATCGAGGGCGCGCCCGCGCCGCAGTTGCTGCAGCTCGCGGTGGCGGCGGTGCGCAAGCTGGGCCTGCGCGTCGGCGAGAACCAGACCTGCGCGCAGGTGACCGACCATCCCGCCGAGGCGGCCGAGCTGGTGCTCTCGCCGGAGGAGACCTGCAGCGAGGGGTCGCTCGGCGAGAAGTGCGAGGTCGCGGTGCGGCTGCACGCGCGCGGCTGTCAGGGCGGCGGCGAGGGCGAGTCGCGCACGGCGCAGATGCGCGGGATGAACCCGAGCGATCGCGAGCGGGCGCGCGCCGCTGCCTGGAAGCGCGTCGACGCGCAGGTGGTCGAGGGCGCGGTGGGAGCGGCCCTTCGCTCCGCGCAGGTGGTCGAGTGCAGCGCCTCGGGCTGCTAGCGGCCCGCATCCGGTCGTTTGCACCGCAACTATTTGAACAGCAATTGTTTGAACAGCAATCATCTCGCGAGAGGGACGCTTCGATGATCTCGATGAAGACGGGCTTGGTGGCCGCGGTGCTGCTCGCGGGCGCGACCGCGCAGACGGTCAAGCTGCAGGAGAGCGGGCAGGCGCGCGTCGGGAACGTCGCGCCCTCGTTCGGCGGCTGGGATCTGGCGGGCAAGTCGGTGCTCACGTTCGACAAGCTGCTCAAGACGCCCTCGCCCGCGCCGCTGCTCATCACGTTTGGCGCGAGCTTCTGCGCGCCCTGCAACATCGGGTTGCCCCGGATGGTCGCGCTGCAGAAGAAGCATCCCGAGATGCGGCTGGTGCTCGTCGATGTCGAGCCGGACGCCGCGGCCGCGCAGGAGTTCGCCAAGAAGCGCGGCATGGAGGGTCCGGCGCTGCTCGACAAGTTCGAGACCATCGCGCGCAGCTACGGCCTGCACGAGAACGGCAAGCTCGATCTGCCGCGCACGTTCCTCGTCGATGCGAAGGGCCGCGTGCGCGCGATCTACCGGCAGGAGGGCGACGATCTCGAGGCGGTGATCGAGGCCGACCTGGCGGCCCTGCCCGCTCCGGGCGCGCCCGCCGCCCCGCCTGCGCCGGCAGCCAGATAGCCCGAGCCAGCAGCCGCAGCGCTCGCCCGCCGCGCGCACACCGCGACGAGCGGTGATTCGCGCGCCCCAGTGCATTGGCATTTGACCGGTCCCAAGCCGCGGCGCGCCCCCCGAAGCAGCGAGGGCGACCGCGGCTCCGTGCCGGGTCGCCCTGCTGTTTGCTGCAACGGCTGCGCGGTCTGCGCGCCCTACTGCGCCGCGATCTGGACCTTGGCGCCGCTCGAGGGCAGCGCGTTGCAGGTGCGCGCGTTGAACGGGCGCACCTTCGAGAGGTTCGGGAACGCCTGGTCGACGACGCCGCTGTCGACCGGCACGTTGTTGGTGCCGACGATGGTCACCGACGCGCCCGCGCGCACGTTCTGGTTGGTGCCGGCGTTGACGGTGAGCATGCACGGCTTGCCGACCTCGACCACGTCGCCGCCGATGAAGTTGTCCGGCTGGAAGATCGACGCCAGCGAGTACTTGCCGAAGTCGCCCGCGTCAGGCGCGATCACGTGGATGTAATACTCGCCGGCGTCGAGCGTGCGCTGGAACGAGCCGGTGATGCGCTCGCCGTCGTCGTCCGGCGACTTCATCAAATAGGCCACCGCCTTCGAGCCGCGCGCCGGCTGCGTCACCTTGTAATTGAGCAGGATCTTGCCCTTCTCCTTGAGCGTCAGCTTGTAGTAGTGCGCCATCTTCGCCTTGGAGAAGTCGACCTCGCCGGTCTTGCTGTCCGACGGCAGCTTGAGGTCCTCCGCGCCGTCGAGCGTGCAGGCCGGCCCGCCGTTCTTGCAGGTGTCGCCCGTCTTGAAAGTGGTCGCGAGCGTGTACTTGCCGGCGTCTCCCGCGTCATCGGCGGTGACCTTCACGTAGTAGTCGCCCGGCGGCAGATCTTCCTTCTTCAGGCCGACGGCCGGATCGATCTTCTCCGGCGCGCCCGAGGGCGGCTCGAACTCCGCCGTCAAGTGGGCCGAGTCATCCTTGGTGAACTTGATCGCGAGGCCGCCGCCGCCGTCGAGCGTGACCTTCCAGAAGTTGGTGCGCCGCATGTTCGAGTAGTCGACCGTGTCGCTGACCAGGCCCTTGTCGGCCGGCAGATCGCGCGCGCCCGCCTGGCTCTTGTAGGCGCCGTTCGCGCCGTCCGGATCGGTCGGCTTGAAGATGGTGTTGAGCTTGAAGCGCAGGTTGACCGCGTCCTTCCAGCTCTCGGTGACCACGACGTAGAGATCGCCCGCCTGCAGATCCTGCACGGTGAGCTTCTTGTCGGCCTGGTCCTTCGTGGTCGCGAACGGCACGTTGCCGTCGGTGAAGACGTTGATGTCGAGCTGCACCGAGCCGAGCGAGGGCTTGGCGATGAGGATGAGCGAGCCGGGCGCCGGGATGGTGTACTTGAACGCCGCGCCGTAGCCCGCGCCGTCGTCGGAGAGCGTGCCGTCGGCCGTCTTGTTCAGCACCGCGTCGGAGGCCGTGTCGCGGAAGTGGATGGAGGGCGGCGTCGCGAGCGGGAACCAGCGCGCGTGGCAGCCAGTGACGAGCGATGCGGCCGCGAGCACGAGCGCAGCACGAGAGAAATGGGAAGACATGATCGAGATGCCCTTTCGATAATTTTGCGAAGGCCCGCCTTATACCAACTTCGACTTCGGCCGGCGCTAAGGTTCCAAGCCGTACTTTTGCGGGTTGTTTCCGATGATGGCCGCCGCGAGGATCTGCGGGACGTACTCGAGCGTCTCGTCGGGGAGCAGCTTGAGCCGGTAGAGGTGCCAGAAGTCGCGCTGCTCCTTGCGGAAGCCGACCTTGTGCAGGATGCCGCGCATCCCGTTCTCGCCTTTGTTGTAGCTGGCGATGGCGAGCATGAAGGAATCGGAGCCGAACTCGGAGAGCAGATCGGCGAGGTACTTGGCGGCGATCTTCGTCTCCTTCGCCGCGTCGGTGCGCTCGTCGAGGCCGCCCGATCTCCAGTTCTCCGCGACGTGCAGCCCGTACTTGCGCGCCTGGAAATCCATGAACTGCCACATGCCGCGCGCGCCGACCTGGCTCTGCGCGAACGGGTCGAAGTGCGACTCCTGCCAGGCGACGTAGGCCATCTCCTCCGGCATGCCGAGCGCGGAGAACTCTTTTTGGATGATCGGCCAGTACTGCTTCTTGCGCGACCAGACCGCCTTGGTCGACGGCGATTTTGACATCTGGTCGAGATAGAACTTGAGCCGCTCCTTGAAGATGGGCGGCACCGCGTACGTGTCGGCGTCGAACTTGCGGAGGATGGCGCGGATCTGGTGGTCGAGCTCGTCGCCGCCCTCGGCCATCTCGGCGGCCTTCCCTTTGTCCTTCTGCTCCATCTCGCCGATGGCCTGCTGCGCCTTGCCGGTGAGAAGCGTCAGCTGCTGCTCGAGCTCGGAGAGCTTGTCGGGGTCGCTCTCGAGCTGCATCTGCAACTGGATCTTCTGGATCTGCCTGTCGGCCGAATCTTTCTTCTGCGCGATCTTCTGCAGCTCCTGCTTCTGCTGCCAGATCACCGCACCCATCCCGCCGCCGATGACGAGCGCGATCAACACCACGATGGTGATGATCTTCCCGTAGTGCTGCGAGGCGCGCTGGGTGGTGTTGGTCTGAACTTTTTGAAGCGCGTCGGCCATGATGAACATGGTCTGGCCAGACGGCTGGCCACCGCTCATCGCGCGCGCGGTGGCGATCTTCTGCTGCGCCTCGCGGGCGACTTGATTTGCGTCCTTGTCGGGCTGGGCGGCCATCAGCGGCGCGCCGTACTGCGGCTGCTGCGGCGGCTGGCCGTAATTTCCACTCTGCGGAATCGGCTGCCCATAGCCGCTCTGGCGCGGCATCGCGACGGGCGCGACCTGCATCGAGTTGTCGACCGCGAAGGTCGCCTCGGGCCCGCCGGCGCCGAACACGATGCGATCGCCGTCGCGCAGCTTCATCGGCTTGGTGATGCGCTTGCCGTTGAGCAGCGTGCCGTTCGACGAGCCGGTGTCGACCAGCTGGTAGCTGCCGCCGTCGAAGCGGATCTCCGCGTGGTGCGTGGAGACCTTGGTGTCCATCTGCGCGTTGAAGCGCACGTCGCAGTCGGCGCCGCGGCCGATGCGAATGACCGCCTTGGGCGAAGTGGAAGCGCTGCCCTGCAGACTTCCCGAGAGGTGCGTGAGTCGAACCATTGCTCTATCTAGCCCGCCTTGTTGCCGGCGACCACCTCGGAGGCCTCCGTCGCCTCCTGGTAATACTCGGCGGTGCGCTCCTTGGCCTTCACGCTGCCGAGCGACGACTCGAGCGCAGCGGAGACGCTCTCGCACGACGGGCCCGGAACACAGAGCACCTTGATCGAGACCTCTCCGTTGGGAAGGATCGTGATCTCCATCTTCTGCTTGTCGGCCACGAGGAGCTCCCGCGATTCTGTTGCACCGCAATAATTGCTACACCAACTACCAGCGCGAGACGCCCAGCTTGATGCTGCCGTCCGCCTCGACCGTCTCGGCGTCGAGGGTGAAGCCCTGCTTCTCGACCTCGAGCTTCACCTTGTGCTTGGCGTAGCACTGAATGACCTTCTGCTGCAGCTTCTCCGCGGCCTCGTTGGTCTCCTCTTCGATGCCCCACCAGTCGGCGACCAGCTTGTAGCTGCCCTCCTCGGTGAGCTGCAGGCCGATGTCGTACGTCTTGGAGGCCTTGATCTTCGCCTCGGCGGTGAGCGTCGAGCCCTTCCAGCCGCGTACCTTGACCAGCTCGTTTTCGGTCGCCTCTTCGAACTCCATGTTCAGCTCGGCGAGCGCGAGCTTGAGCGCGACCAGATCGTTGATCTTCGTTTCGACCTGGGTGAAGTGGCTCACGGCTTCGCTCCCGCATTGGAGTTCGGATCGAGGTCGATGGCGCGGCCGGCCTGCTCCGGGCTCTGCTCGGACTCGTAGGCCGTCGACGCCGGGCGCGCGCGCGTGCGGCACCAGTTGCGCAGCGCCGCGATCTTCTCTTTCATCGTGCGCGAGAGCGGCACCGTCTCGACCAGCGAGTGGACCACCCCGTCGGTGGTGAGCACGCCAGCGGCCCCGTGCCGGTCGTACTCGTCGAAGAGCGCCGAGACGACCGCCTGCTCGATCTCCGCGCCGGTCATGCCGTCGCTCTTCTGCGCGAGCAGGTCGAGATCGAAGTCGTCCGCGTTGCGGCCGCGGCGCTTCAAGTGGATCGCGCAGATCTCGCGGCGCTCGGGCAAGGACGGCAGGTCGACGAAGAAGATCTCGTCGAAGCGTCCCTTGCGCATCATCTCCGGCGGCAGCTCGTCGACGTTGTTCGCGGTGGCGATGACGAACACCGGGCTCGTCTTCTCCTGCAGCCAGGTGATGAACGAGCCGAACACGCGCGCCGCGGTGCCTCCGTCGGAGTTGTTCGACGAGCCGGTTCCAGAGAAGCCCTTCTCCAACTCGTCGACCCAGAGGATCGACGGCGCAACCGCCTCGGCCATCTGGATCGCGCGGCGCATGTTCTCTTCTGACGAGCCGACGATGCCGGCAAAGACCTTGCCGACGTCGAGGCGCAGGAGCGGCAGGCGCCACGACGCGCCGACCGCCTTGGCGGTGAGCGACTTTCCGCCGCCGGGGATGCCCAGCATGAGAATTCCCTTGGGCCGCGGCAGACCGAAGTTGCGCGCCTCTTCCGAGAATGCGGTCTGGCGCTTCTTCAGCCACGACTTGAGCTCGTCGAGGCCGCCGATGTTGTCCATCTTTTCGTGCGTGCGGAAGAACTCGAGCACGCCGCTCTTGCGGACGATGCGCTCCTTCTCCGAGAGGATGACGTCGATGTCGAACTGGCCGGTCTGCACCAGGGACTTGGCGAAGACGTTCTCCGCTTCGTCGGCGGTGAGGCCGAGCGCCGCCTCGACGATGCGCTCGCGCTCGACGCCGGTGGGCGCGGCCTTGCCGGGCACCATCGAGAGCACGCGATCGAGGATGGTCCCGATCTCCGCCAGCTCCGGCAGCGGGTACTCGACGACCGCGATCTCCTTGTCGAGCTCCGGCGGGATCACCAGCACGGGCGAGATGAGGAAGACCGTCTTGGTGGTCTCCTTCAAGTTGCGCGCGAGATCGCGCAGGCGCCGCACGACCTCCGGGTTCTTCTTGTACGGGTGCAGGTCGCGCAGGATGAACACCGCGCGCTCGTCCTTCTTCGCGTCGAGGACGAACTTGAGCGCCTTGAGCGGATCGTTCGAGTCGCCCTGCTGCTCGGTGCCGATGCGGACTCCCTCGGTGACCGACCAGGTGTAGACCTTGGTTTTGAGGTTGCGCCCCTTGTCTGCGGCGGCCTTCTCGCGGTCGGCGAGCACGCGGCGGATCGACTCCTCCACGCGCTTCTCCTCCGACGAGAGAATGTAGATGAGCGGATAGCGAGCCCGCATGAGGTGCTCGATGTCCTTGTCGACCCGGCGCAGCTGCGCCTGGCGCGCGACCTCCTCGGCGACCTCCTTCGGCTGGCCGGTGAGGGCCATCGGCGCGGGAGTACCTGGATGCGACAGCGCCGCGGGCTTGGGGAGCGTGCGCGGAGCGGCGAACGGATCGGCCTCGGATGGTGTCATGGCTGACTCAAGCGTAACACGCGACCAACCCCTCGGCAAAACAACGCCTTGCGCTCCACTCGAGCACCGGCGCGGCCGCGGTGTGCGCGTTGCTCGCGCGGGACCCGTGCGCTACCCTCCCCCTGTGGACTTCATCATGCATCAAGATCAGATGGCGCAGGCGCGCTGCCGCGAGCAGGGCGGGTTCAATGGCGACCGCATCGCCGAGTGCCAGCTGTCGACGCTCTACGCGGCCGGCACCGACTGGCTGAAGACCGTCGTCGAGAAGTCGGACCTCTCGCAGTCGAACCTCTCCGGCGCGCGCATCCGCGAGACGACGCTCGCGCACACGGCGCTGCGGCGCGCGCGCCTCTCGCAGGCGCGCCTCGAGCGGGTCGAGCTCTACTTCGACGACCTCAACGAGATCGACCTGAGCGGCGCCTCGGCGCGGCGCTGCAAGTGGCACGGCTGCGAGGCGATGAACGCGAACTTCAGCGGCGCGCAGATCGCGGTCTCGCGCTTCGAGGAGACCAAGCTCTATCGCGCGAAGTTCGAGGGCGCGATCCTCATCCGCACCGTCTTCCTCGACTCGCGGCTGGGCGGCGCCTCGCTGGAGAAGTCCGACTTCACCGGCGCGCGGCTCGTCGACGTGAGCCTGCGCGGCGCGAACTTGATGGGCGCGACGTTCCGCAACGCGACGCTCATCGGCGTGGATCTCACCGACGCGGCGCTCGCGGGCGTCGACTTCTCCGGCGCGGCGATGTTCGGCTGCTTGCTGCCTGCGGGCTTGGCGCTTCCGTGAGCTGCGTTACCTTTTCGTTTCACCAGCACGACTTGATGGAATCGAGACGCGAGTGAGCGACCCGACGACGCCGCAGCGCAACGACCTGGACCCGGCCGCGCAGGTAGCGGCCGATCTGCGCGCGCGCCTTCGCGGCATGCCGCAGGCGGAGCTGGTCGAGATGGCCGCGCAGCTCATCACCACGTACGTGGTCGAGGGCGTGGTGCCGCTCGCGCGCGCGGGCGAGGGCAGCGATCTCGCGCAGGACAGCGGCGGCGAGGAGTCGTTCGCGCAGCTGCTCAAGCGGCTCAAGGCGGGCAAGCGAGATCCGGTGCTCGAGAAGTTCATGATCGACGGCGAGAACATCTCGGTGCGCATCGACGGCTACGGCATCCTGCCGGTCACCGAGTATCGCCGGCCGGTCAACGCGCCGACCGCGCCTGGCGCGGCTCCGGCGGCTGCGGCCCCGCGGCGCGAGAGCGTGCCGGGGGCGGCGGGCAGCATCTACAACCGCGCGCTCTACCAGCCGGACCAGGCCCCCTCGGCGCCCCCGGGGGCGGTGCCTGCGCGCGGAGCGCCACGCCCCGCGCCGGCCGCGGCCCAACCCGCGGCGAGCAGCGCGCCCGCGCAGCCAGGGCAACCCAGCCAGCCCGGCCAGAAGAAGGACGAGGGCAACAGGGCCGATCGCTTCGCTTTGATCGAACTCGATTGAGCGCCGCGCTCCCTCGAGCCGGAGCGCCGGAAAACAAATTGGCACTCAACCGATCGACCGGTTGAGTGCCAATTGTTTGTGTAGCAACTACATCAGCGAGGTCAGTGCTCGACCGCCGCGGGCGCGGGCGTCGCCTTCTGCGCCAGCACCGGCGACTGCTTGCGGTGCACCACCAGCGTGCGCTGCGTGAGCAGGTCGTCGTCCTCGCGGGCCACCAGGAAGATGGTGTTGTTGCCCGGCTTGAGCTGCAGGTCGGCAGAGAAGTCGAGCGAGGCTGGCCCGCGCGACGAGGTCAGCTCGCCCTGCTTCTTCGCGGTGCGGAAGAAGACCTTCCGGTACTCGGTGTCGTGCTGCACGAAGATTTGCAGATCGCGCATACCGTCCGGATCGTTGGCGACGCCCGAGAGCGTGAGGTGGTCGGAGTCGACGTCGAGCCCGCCCTTGCTCGTGTCGAGGCCGCTCAGCTTGATCTGCGGCGCTTCGCCCGGGAAGAGCGCGGTCACCTTGAACGACGCCTTCTGCCCCGCCGCCTCCTTCGCGGACGCCTCGGGGAGATAGCCGATCTGCCCTTTTTGCCACTCGACCTTGAAGAAGGTGCCGACCTTGCCCTTGGCCACGAGCACGGTCCCTTTCTTCACGTCGGCGAGCTTCTCCGCGTCGCCCGAGGCGGCGGCGAGCACGCTGCTGTCGAGCTGCAAACGCACCGAGGCCGCGCTGGGAGCGGCCGGGAGCTCCGCGCCCACCGGCAGCAGGATCTTCTGGTGCACGGTGTCCCAGAGCAGGCGGTCGCCCAGCTCGAGCTTCACCGGCACCGGACCGTCGGCGTCGAGCGCCTTCTTCGCCTCGAGCGTGAAGGTGACCGAGCGGGTCTCGCCCGGCTTGATGGGCCCGACCTTGCTGTGGCCCTTCTTCACGTTGATGCGCTCCTCGGCCAGATTCTTCAGCCCCGCGTACGCGTCGAGCGCGGGGCCGACACCGACGTTCTTGACGTCGACCACCAGCTCGACCGGCGCGCCCGGGCGCAACAGGCCGTCGGACGAGCCGCCCTCGAGGTGCCAGCTCCACACGAAGGTCGGGCGCGGCAGCTCGGCGATGTCGGTCTCTCCGTGCGCGTCGTCGAAGGTCATCCCCGCGTCGTCCTCCAGCTTGATCTCGACGTCGTCGCGGCGCGACGGCGTGTAGCGCGGGACCAGCACCGGCACGGTCCAGCTGCGCTTCTCGCCCGGCGCGAGCTTGCCGAAGACAAACTCGCGGCGGTCGAGGATGGCGTCGTCGCTCTTGGTCGCCGCGCGCACGCGGTAGAGCGGCTGCGTGCCCAGGTTGTGCGCGGTGAGCACGAGATCCATCGTGCCGCCTGCGTTGGTGTGCGGCGCACGCAGCTCGGCGGTGACCTTGGCCTTCTGCCCCTTCTCCTGCGACGCGAGCTCCGCGGGCGCGGCCGTCCAGTCGAGCCCGAGGCCCTCGAGCGCGTGGCTCACCTTCTCCTGCTCACCCGCGCGCCGCTCGGCGACGAACGGCTTCATCTGCTGCAGCTGCTCGAGCCGGTTGGTGCTGGTCGCGCGGCCGAGCAGGTCGCGGCAGAACTCGATCTGGTAGTCGAGCGTGACGCCGTCGTCGTCGGCCGGATCGGTGTCGTCGTCGTCTTCGGGGAGGGTCCCCGCTTCGGCCGCCTCGCGCGCCTTCTTCTCCTTGGCCGTCTCCTCCTTGAAGTAGCGCAGCGTCTCGAACGGCTTGCCGCCAGCGCGCGCGCGCGACTCCTTGGCCTGCTCCTCGCTCGCGGCGAAGGCGTTGAAGAAGTGCTTGTCGTAGTCCTGCTCGCGGAACGTCTTCGGCGAGGAGAACAGGTCGATGCGCTCCTTCGAGACGCGCGCCGGCACCAGCTCGATGTCGGGTGTGATGCCCACTTCCTGGATCGAGATGTCGCCGGGCGTGAGGTACTGCGCGATGGTCAGCTTGAGCGCGCTGTCGCCGGCGGCGTTGTCGGGGATGTCGTAGAGCAGCTGCACCGAGCCTTTGCCGAAGCTCTGGCGGCCAACGATGATCGCTCGGTTGAGGTTCTTCAGCGCGCCGGCGACGATCTCGCTCGCCGAAGCGCTCTCCGAGCTGATCAGCACCGCCATCGGGAACTCGCGCTCGCCGCCGTCGTTGCGGGCCAGCTTGGGCTCGCGCAGCTGGCCGTTCATGCCGACGGTGGTGACGATGGTGCCGTCCTCGACGAAGACATCGCTGACCTGGATCGCCTGGTCGAGCAGACCGCCCGGGTTGCCGCGCAGGTCCATGATCAGGCCCTTGAGCGAGCCGCCGTTCTGGCTCTTCATCGCCTTGATGGCGGCCTGCATGTCGCGCGTGGTGGTGCCGGAGAAGCTGGCGAGCCGCACGTAGCCGACGCCGTTGTCGAGCAGCTTGGAGGTGACCGTCTCGTAGGTGATGAGCGCGCGGGTGAGCTCCATCTTCTTCACGTCCTGGTTCTTGCGCTGGAGGTAGATGGCGACCTTGCTGCCCGGCTTGCCGCGCATGCGATCGACCGCCTCGGAGAGGTCCATGCCGCCGACCGCGTCGCTGTCGATCTGGGCGATCACGTCGCCCTTCTTGATGCCCGCGCGATAGGCCGGAGTGTTCTTGAGGACCTTCATCACGGTGAGGCGATCTTCGCGCATCGAGATGACGAACCCGAGGCCGCCGAACTCGCCGCGGGTCTGCACCTTCATCTCCTTGTACTGGTCCGGCTTGAGCAGCCAGCTGTGCGGATCGAGCGTGGTGAGCATGCCGTTCACCGCGGCGTACTCGATGTCGCGCTGGTCGGTCTGCGAGACGAGGTTGTCTTTGATGAACGAGAAGACCTCGCGCATCTTGAGCGGGATCTTCCAGATGTTGTCGACGTCGCGGTAGTCGAACTCGCGGGTGGCGTTGCCGACGGTGACGCGCACGCGGCCGTCGGGGACCTTGGTCGCCGAGGCCGCCGTGCACGCGGGCGCGCCGGCCGCCGTGCCCGGCTCCTTGCCCTTGGCCGGATCGCAGTCGGGCGCGCCCGGCTCGACCATCACCTCCGGGACCTGCTTCTCGACCGACTCGAGCGCCGAGACGAACATGCCCTTCGGATCGATCCGGTTGGGGTCGACGTAGTTGTCCTTGATGTAGACGACCGACTTGCGGAAGACGTCGAGGCTCGCCAGGTCGTAGTTCTTGTCCTTCGCCGGATCGACGGCGGCCTGCGCCTCGGCGGCGAAGAGCCCTCGCAGCGCCAGCGGCGCGCGGTCGCCCGCGAGAGGAAGAATGATGGCAGCGAAGAGGGCGAGTAGGACGGCTGGGCGCTTGGGCATGGGACCGTTGTTCTGCGGAAGAGCTGTCTGCGAGCGGGTGCGGCGAGGATTCGGCGAAGTGCGTGCGGAGGATAACGGCATCCTCCGCGCGCTCACAACAAACGCGCAGCGGCGCGGTTGATTCCCCTCGTTGCGGCTTGTTGCAGAAAAATGGCCCGATCGCGCTCGGCCGCGCGGGGCGCGGCCCGCAGCCATGGCGGTCACCAGCGGCGCGCGACCTCGTAGCCCTGCGCCGCCAGGGCGGCCGTGAGCTCCTCGACGTGCGCGGGACCGCGCGTCTCCAGCGTCAGCTCCAGCTCGGTGTCGCCGATGGGCCCGCGCAGGAAGGCGCGGTTGTGGTGCACCTCGAGGACGTTCGCGCGCAGGCGGGCCACGTGTTCGAGCACGCGGGCGAGCGCGCCGGGCCGGTCGGTCACGCGCAGCGCGAGGATGACGCGGCGCCCTTCCTTGACCAGGCCGCGCTCGATGATCCGCGAGAGCAGGTTGACGTCGATGTTGCCGCCGGAGATCACGCAGACGACTTTCTGGTCCGGCTTGAGCGCGAGCTTGTGCTGCAGGAGCGCCGCGGCCGAGACCGCGCCGGCGCCTTCGGCCACGGTCTTCTCGCGCTCGATGAGCAGCAGGATCGCGTTGGCGATCTCCTCGTCGTCGACCGCGACCAGGTCGTCGACGTACTTCATGAAGAGCGGGAACGTCCGCTCGCCTGCGCGCTTGACCGAGATGCCGTCGGCGATGGTGGTCGCGGCCGGCAGCGTGACGGGCGCGCCCGCGTCGCGCGCGGCCCGCATCTTCGGCAGCACCGACGACTCCACGCCGACCACGCGCGCGCCCGGCTTGAGCGACTTGATCGCCACCGCCATGCCGCCCAGCCAGCCGCCGCCGCCCACCGACGCGACCACCACGTCGACGTCGGGGACCTGCTCGAGGATCTCCAATCCACAGGTACCCTGCCCCGCGATCACCTCGTCGTCGTCGAAGGCGTGCACGAAGACGTAGCCGTTCGCCGCCTCGAGCCGGCGCGCCTCGGCGTACGCGTCGTCGTAGCTCATGCCGTGCAGGATCACCTCGGCGCCGAACGACGCGGTCGACTGCACTTTGATGAGCGGCGTCGTCTCCGGCATCACGATGGTGGCGCGGATGCCGAGCCGCTGTGCGTTCACCGCCACGCCCTGCGCGTGATTGCCGGCCGAGGCGAGCACCACCCCGCGCTGCCGCTCCTCTTGCGTCAGCAGCATCAAGCGATTGGCCGCGCCGCGCTCCTTGAACGAGCCGGTGCGCTGCAGGTTCTCCAGCTTGAAGTAGACGCGCGCGCCGCACAGCTCGCTGAACGGCTCGGAGAGCGGACACGGCGTGACCGCGATGAGCGAGCGGATGCGCTCGCGCGCCGCCTGGATGTCCGCGAGCGTGACCATCTAGCGCACCGCGCTCACGTTCTCGCCAAAGAGGCGATCGACGGCAGCGAGCAGCTCGTCGTCGGGCGCGACCTTGCTGAACTTCACGCTCACGCGCGTCTCGGCGACGCCCGGCTGGACCAGCAGCAGCGCGGCCTGGCAGTTGCCCGGGTGCTTGACCATCAGGGCCTTGAGGTCCGCCAGCTTCTCGCGGGTGGCCGCGTCGGCGTTGAGCTTGAATTCAACTTTCGTGCTCTTCTGCGCGCGCACGTCGGACAGCTTCATCACCTCGTCGACGCGGATCTCCGGCTGCGGCGGCGAGTCGTCGTTCTGATCGGCGCCGAACTTCTCCGCGAGCCGCACCGTTCCTTTGACCAGCACTGGATCGTCGCCTTTGAGGATCGCCTCATACTTCTGCACGGCGTCGTCATAGATGACGAGATCGCGCGCGCCGGTGAGATCCTCCAGCGAAGCAAACGATATCTTCTTGCCCGTCTTGGTGATCCGCTCGCGCCAGCCGGTGACGATGCCGGCCACCGCGACCTTCTCGAACCCGCGCGCATTGCCGAGCGACGCGCAGGTATGTGTCGCCCAGCGCTTCACGTCGGCCTCATATCGAGCCAGGGGATGGCCGGTAATATAGAAGCCGATCGCCTCTTTCTCCTTCGCGAGCCGCTCGCGCTCCGGCCACTCCTCCTTGCCGAACACGCGCTCTTCGACCGCGCTGGATATAGTGACGCCCTTCTTCGGCGCGCCGAAGAGACCGAATTGACCTGAGTCGCGATCGCGCTGCGCGGCCTGCCCTTGCGAGAGCGCCGCTTCAATTGAATCCCAGAGCGCGAGACGCGGCTTCTGGGTGAAATCGAAGGCGCCGGCGGCCACCAGCGCTTCCACCGTCTTGCGGTTGATCTTCTTCGAGTCGGCGCGCGAGCAGAAATCGAACAGGCCGAGGAACGGCTTGATCTCCGGCGGCGCGCTGCTGCTCGCGGCCGGCTTGGGCTCGCGGACTTGCAGGATCGCTTCAATCGAGTTCTCGCCCACGCCCTTGATCGCGCCCAAGCCAAATCGCAGCACGCTCTTGTAGGTCTTCGGCCCGCGCTTCGCCTCCGGCTTGTAATCGGGATTGGGCGAGACGCCGAACGCCAGATCCGAATCGTTCACGTCGGGCGGAAGCACGGTGATCCCGTCGCCGCGCGCCTCGGCGATGTGCGCCACGACCTTGTCGGTAGAATCTTTTTCGCTGGTGAGGAGCGCGGCCATGAACTCGACGGGATAATGAGCCTTGAGCCAGGCAGTCTGATAGGTGACCAGTCCATAAGCAGCCGAGTGCGACTTGTTGAAGCCGTATTCAGCGAACTTCTCCATCAAGTCGAAGATGTCGTTGGCGACCTTGGGGTCGACGCCTCCCGCCGCGCAGCCTTCGAGGAAGCCAGAGCGCTCCTGCGCCATGACCTCCGCCTTCTTCTTGCCCATCGCGCGGCGGAGCAAGTCGGCGCGGCCGAGTGAATATCCGCCCAGCACCTGCGCGATCTGCATGACCTGCTCCTGATAGACGATGACGCCATAGGTATCCTTGAGCAGGCCCTCCAATTTGGGGTGCGGATAGACGACGCGCTCGCGCCCGTGCTTTCGATTGATGAAGACATCGACCATGCCGCTGTCGAGCGGACCCGGTCGATAGAGCGCGCCGGCAGCGATGATGTCTTCAAAGACGCTCGGCTTGAGCTTCTTCACCATTTCAGTGAATCCGCTCGACTCCATTTGGAATACGCCAGCGGTATCGCCGCGCGATATCAGCTCATAGGTCTTCTTGTCGTCGAGCGGCAAGAGCGCGATATCGACCGGCTCCTGGTTTTCACGCGCGCGCTGGCGATTGACCAGCTTCACCGCGTCGCTGATGACGGTGAGTGTCTTGAGGCCGAGGAAGTCGAACTTGACGAGCCCCGCCAGCTCGACTTCGTCCTTGGCGAACTGGGTGACGAGCTCGCCATTCTGTCCCTTGCAGAGCGGGACATATTCCCAGAGCTCCTTCTCGCCGATGACGATGCCGGCCGCGTGCATGCCGGTCGAGCGGGTCAATCCCTCGAGTGCGCGGGCATATTCGATCACCTGCTTGAAGATCGGCTTCTGCTCTTGAATCGCGGTGAGCTTGGGCTCGACGCGCAGCGCGCCTTCGATGGTGGGAGGGTGGCCGTCGATGAGCGCGGGGATATTGCGGGTCAGCTCATTGACCTCGGCGAACGGCAGGCCCATCACGCGCGCGACATCCTTGATGGCGCTCTTCGCCGAGAGCGCGCCGTAAGTAATGATCTGCGCGACGTTGTCGCGGCCATACTTATCGGAGACGTACTCGATCACTTCGCCGCGCCGGTCCTGGCAGAAGTCGACGTCGAAGTCCGGCATCGAGACGCGCTCGGGATTCAAGAAGCGCTCGAAGAGGAGATTGTAGGGCAGCGGATCGATATCGGTGATTCGCAGCGAATAGGCGACCAGTGAGCCGGCGCCCGAGCCGCGGCCGGGGCCGACCGGGATCTGGTGCTGCTTCGCCCAATTGATGAAGTCTTGAACGATGAGGAAGTATCCGGAGAACCCCATCTTGACGATGACGCCCAGCTCCCGCTCGAGCCGCTCGCGATAGACGTCGCGGTTGATCCGCTCAACCGCCGAGCCCATCTCGCGGAAGCGCCGGTCGAGCCCTTCGCGCGAGCGCTTCTCGATATAGGTATCGAGCGACTCGTCGTCTGGAGTGCGGAACTTGGGGAGATATTTATCCTTCAAGTTCAATTCGACATTGCAGCGCTGGGCGATGAGGAACGAGTTGTTCACCGCCTCTTTCCACTCGCCGCCCACGCCGGTGACGCCGTCGAGCACATTGACCATCTCGTCGGGGCTCTTGATGAAGAGCTCCTCGGTCTCGTGCTTCATCCGCTTGGGGTCGTCGAGCGTCTTGCCCTGCGCGATGGCCATGAGGATCTCATGGGCTTTGGCGTCCTCGCGCTTGGAATAGTGGCTGTCGGCGGTGGCCACCAGCGGAATGCCCATATCGCGGGCGAGCTCGCAGACACCGTGGTTGACCGGCAGCTGCTCCTTCAATGCATTCGATTGCACCTCGAGATAGAGCCGGTCGCCGAAGATATCCTTCAGCTCCTGCGTCTCCCGGCGGGCCTCGTCCATGTCGCCGCGGCGGATCGCCTTGGGCACCGCGCCGGCCATGCAGGCGGTGAGCGCGATGATTCCCTCGTTGTGCGAGCGCAGCAGCTCTTTATCGACGCGGGGATCGTAATAGAAGCCTTCGGTGAAGGCCTTGGTCGAGAGATATCGGAGGTTGCGATATCCCGCGTTGTTCATCGCCAGCAGCACCAGGTGGTTGCCAATGCGCTGGCTCTTGTCGCGGCGGCCCTTCTCCCCGGCGACGTAGGCCTCGAAGCCGATGATCGGCTTGATGCCGGCCTTCTTCGCCGTCTGGTAGAAGTTGACCACCCCGAACATGTTGCCGTGGTCGGTGACCGCGACCGACTTCATGCCGGTGGCCTGGCACCTCTTCATCAGATCGTCGAGTTGGATGGCGCCGTCGAGGAGGCTGTAGAGCGTGTGCAGGTGGAGATGCGTGAAGTCGGCAGGCATGGTGCTGCGGAATGTGGCGGCGATCGGCGATGAGCGTCAAGCCAGCAGATCGCGCAAGGCCGCGTCCAGCTCGGGGAAGCGGAACTTGAAGCCGCTCTCCAAGAGGCGCGCCGGCACCGCGCGCTGGCCGGTGGTGAGCGCCTGGGAGAACTCGCCGACGGCGAGGCGCAAGAGCGGCGCGGGCACCGGAAGCCACGACGGCCGTTGCAGCGCGCGGCCGAGCGCGCGGGCGAGCTCGCCGCCATTGACGATGCCGGGCGCGGCGAGATTGAGCGGACCAGACAGCGTGCTGCGGTCGAGCGCCCAGAGAAACGCGGCCACCTCGTCCTCGACGTGGATCCACGGAAACCACTGCTGGCCATCGCCGACCTTGCCGCCGGCGAAGAGCTTGAACGGCAGCGCCAGCGAGTCGAGCGCGCTCCCTTCGCCGCTCTTCGCCAGCACGATGCCGGTGCGCATCTGCAGCGTGCGCACCGAGAGCGATTCGGCGGTTCGCGCCTCCGCCTCCCAAGCGGCGCAGACCTCGGCGAGGAAGTCGCGGCCCGGGCCGCTGCCCTCGTCGATCGGCTCGTCGCCGCGCGGACCGTAGTAGCCGACCGCCGAGGCGCAGAGGAACGTGCGCGGGCGCGCGGCGGCGGCGCGCATCGCGGCCACCAGCGCGCGGGTCGAGTCGATGCGGCTGGCGGTGATCTCGCGCTTGCGCGCGTCGGTCCAGCGGCCGTGCGCGACGTTGGCGCCGGCCAGGTTCACCACCGCGTCGGCGCCGTCGAGCTCCCGGCTCCACGCGCCCTGCGAGCGGCCGTCCCACGCCACCCCGCGCCCGCCCTCCGAGCCGCGCCCGGAGCGGACCAGCTGCACCACCGCGTCTCCGCGCGCCACCAGCGCACGCGTCAGCCGCTTGCCGATGAGCCCGTTCGCGCCGCCGATCACGACCTTCATGCGGGCCTCCCTTCGACTGCCAGAATCACGGCGCAGGCCGCCGCTCACGCCTTGCTGCTATGTTCATGCGCCGATTGCTCTCTGGTTGCGAGGCCGCCGTGAACGAGCTGTGTTGGATATCGCTGCAAGTCCAGGACGTCGAGCAGTCCCGCTTCTTCTGGCGCGACGTGATCGGCCTCGCCGAGCAGTCGGCCGCGCCAGGCTGGGTCGAGCTGCTGCTGCGGCCCGGCCTGGTGCTCGCGCTCCACCCGGTCTTCCACCCGCCCGCGCTCGAGCGGCGCGGCTACGATCGCGGCGGTCCGGTGCTCGGCATCCGCGTGAAGGATCTCGACGGCCTCGGATACTTGATTGAAGCGCACGGCGGCCGCGCGCTGGGCGCGGTGCACGAGATCCCCGGCGGCCGCGCGCGCGATTTCGAATGCCCGAGCGGGTATGTCTTCGAGCTGGTGCAATTGAACTAGCCTGCCGATAGACCGCGCGGATGCCCGAGCTTCCCGACGTCACCGTCTATCTCGAGGCGCTCGAGGCGCGGCTGCTCGGCGCGGAGCTGCGCGGCGTGCGCCTGGCGAGCCCGTTCGTGGTGCGCACGTTCGATCCGCCTCTCTCCGCCGCGGCGGGCCTGCGCGTGCGCGAGCTGCGCCGGGTGGGCAAACGGCTCGCGTTTCGGCTGGGTGCCGCGCAGGAGAATCCGAGCGATCGTTTGCATGCCAACGACCTGTGGCTGGTGATCCATTTGATGATCGCCGGGCGATTCCGCTGGATGCCGCCGGGCAAGAAGGTCCCCGGCAAGCTGGGCCTCGCCGCCTTCGACTTCGCGCCGCGGCCCGCGCCCAGAGCCGACGAGCCGCCGATCCCGGACGACGCGCAGGCCGGCGGCACGCTCATCCTCACCGAAGCCGCCAGCAAGAAGCGCGCGTCGATCCACCTCGTGCGCGGCGAAGAGGCGGTGCGGGCGATGGACCGCGGCGGCGTCGAGCCGCTCGAGGTGGATCTCGCGCAGTTCCGCGCGGCGCTGCAGCGCGAGAACCACACGCTCAAGCGCTCGCTCACCGACCCGCGCCTCTTCTCCGGCATCGGCAACGCCTTCAGCGACGAGATCCTCCACCGCGCGCGCCTCTCGCCGGTGCAGCTGACGAGCAAGCTCGATGAAGGCGAGAGCGCGCGCTTGTATGAAGCGACGCGCACCGTATTGATGCAATGGACCGCGCTCTTGCGCTTGCAGGCAGGCGGCCGCTTCCCCGAGAAGGTCACCGCGTTCCGGCCCGAAATGGCGGTGCACGGCAAGTATCGAAAGCCGTGCCCCGACTGCGGCACGGCGGTGCAGCGCATCGCCTATGCCGACAATGAGACCGACTACTGCGCGCGCTGCCAGACCGGAGGGCGGCTGCTCTCTGATCGCTCGCTGGCGCGGCTGCTCAAGAGCGACTGGCCGAAGACCATCGACGAGCTGGAAGAGCGGATGCCGACGCGAGCGCCCAAGGCGGGCGAATAGCCGCGCGGACTGGAACTATCCGGCCGGCGGGCCTTTGCGCTTCTTCGAGCGCGGCGGCGCACCGGCGAGCTGGCGCGCCTTCACCGCCGCCTCGCGATACTGCGGCAGATGCGGCTGCAGCAGCGCCCGCTGCATCAGCTTCTCATCGGCATGGTTGGGGATATGCACCGGCTCGCCCGTGTTCGGGTGATATCCCGAATAGTACATATCGGTCGCGAGCGTCATCGGCGTGGGCGTGAAGTCCTGCACTTGCTGCGGCCGCCAGCCGTTCTCGTCGAGGTAATCGGAGAGCTCGACCATGTCCTTCACTTCGCAGCCGGGGTGGCCGGAGATGAAATAGGGGACGAGATACTGCTCCTTCCCCGCCGCTTCGCTCTCTTTGTTGAAGATATCGAGGAAACGCTCGAACATCTCCTTGCCCGGCTTCTTCATCACCCGCACCACGCCCGGCGAGATGTGCTCGGGCGCGATCTTCAAATGGCCGCCGACGTGGTTGGCGACCAGCTCGCGGATATATTCATCGCCGTTCACTTCATCGTCGAAGCAGAGGTCATATCGGACGCCCGAGGCGACAAAGGCCTTCTTCACGCCGGGCATCGCGCGCGTCTTGCGCATCAATTGAATCAGCGGCCCGTGGTCGGTGCCGAACTTCTCGCAGACATTGGGATAGACGCACGAGGCGCGGCGGCAGACTTTGTGCCAGGCGTCGTCGGTGCAGACCATATGCCACATATTGGCGGTGGCTCCGCCGATATCCGAGACGACGCCGGTCCAGCCGGGGATATCTTTCAATGATTCGATTTCGCGCAGCACCGAGGCCTCGCTGCGCGAGACGACATCGCGCCCCTGGTGCTCGGTGATGCAGCAGAACGAGCAGCCCGCTGCGCAGCCGCGCAGGATGGTCACCGAAAAGCGGATCTGCTCCCAGGCCGGGATCTTCGCCTCGCCATACATCGGGTGCGGCAGCCGCGTGAACGCGAGCTCGTACTCCGCGTCGATCAACTCAGTCGTCGGCGGGGGCGCAGGCGGATTGATATAGACGAGGTGCCCGCCGTGCGGCTGGATCAGGACGCGCGCGTTCTCGTAGTTGTGCTCGAGGTGATAGAGCCGCGAGAAGTTCGCATAGACCTTCTTGTCCGCGCATATCTCTTCATAAGAAGGCAGCCAGACCTCGGGCCGATCGCTCTGCGCCGCGAGATATCGCCAGGCATCGCCGGAATCCTTCTCGCGCGTGAGGCGCTGGTCGAACTTGAAGCGGACCGCGGTGCCGCGGACGTCGGTCAAACCTGAGATGTCTTCGCCCTGCGCGAGGCGGCGCGAGATCTCGAGAATGGGCCCTTCCCCCATTCCATAGACGAGGATATCGGCCGGGCTGTCGATGAGGATCGAGCGGCGGACCCGGTCGCTCCAATAGTCGTAATGGGCGAGGCGGCGCAGCGAGGATTCGACGCCGCCGATGACCACCGGCACGTCGGGATAAAGCTTCTTCAACCGGCGCGCATAGACCGCGCTCGCATAGTCGGGCCGCTTTCCCGCCGAGGCATTGGGGGTGTAGGCGTCGCTGTCGCGGCGTTTGCGGCCCGCCGTGTAGTGATTGACCATCGAATCCATGTTGCCGCTGGAGACGCCGAAGAAGAGCTTGGGGCGGCCGCAAGCGAGGAAGTCGATGCCTTCGCTCGCGTCGGTCCAGTCGGGCTGGCTGATGATGCCAACGCGGAAGCCGCGCGAGGCGAGCAGCCGGCCGATGAGCGGGATGCCGAAGGTGGGGTGGTCGACGTAGGCGTCGCCGTTGATGAGGACGATGTCGAGCTCGTCCCAGCCGCGCGCGCGGGCCTCGGCGAGGTTGGTCGGGAGGTAGGCCTCGGGCCCAGGCCGCGGCGGGCGGGCCGCGCCGCGCTTTTGCGGGCCGGAGGAGCTCTTGAGCTGGACGAGGCCGGCCATCGGTCTTCTTTTCTCTCTGCGTGCCTTCGCCGCGGACGCGGCGAAACGGCGACCGTCCTTTATAGCAGAAGAGGCGCCCCCGTCGCGCTGGGGCGATCCGGCGCGAGGAGCGCGGCCTCGCGGAGCAGGCGCTCGCGCCGGGAGATCCGCGCTAAGCTCCGCGGCCCATGACCGCTCCGTCCGCCGACCGCCAGAGCACGCCATTCGCCGATTCGCCGGCGCGCGCGGCGCACGCTCCTGCCGCTCCCTCCGCCGCGCTCGCGGGGGATTGGACCGAGGGGCTGCGCGGGCCGCGGCGCCCGCTCGCGCTCCCGCGCCCGCGGCGGCTCGGCGCGCACGCAGGCGCGGCGCCGCGAAATCGTGATGCCCGCGCGGAGGCGCTCGCGAAGACGCCGCCCCCAAGCGAGAGCGCGCGGCCAGCCGCAGCTGGCTCGCCTGGCCCCGACGAGGCGCCGGCGGTGAACACCGAGCAGCTCGATCTCAAAGCGCTCGAAGAGCTGGGCGCGCAGGCCGAGCCGCCGATTTCCGCCGAGGTCGAGGCGCCGGAGGCGTGGGCCAGCGCGCAGGCCGATGAGCTGGCCTCCGTGCCGCCTCCTGTTCGCGCTCCGCCGGGCGAGACGAGCAGCGCCGCAGCCGGGTCGCCCGCGCACGAGGAGGTGCTGCTGCTCTCGGAGGCGCTGCCCGACGAGCCGGCGGCCGATGCGCCCGCGGAGCCGTTCGGGCTCTCGGCGCCGCTCGCCCAGGAGGCGTTCCTCGCAGAGCGCGAGCTTTTCACGGCCGAGGGCGCGTCGACGCCTGCGTCCAGCGACGTGGCGTGGGAAGCCGCTGCGCCTTCGCTGGAGCCCGCGAGCAGCTGGACGCCCCCGCTCGCGCCCGGCGAGCCGCGCGCGGTGGAGCCTTCCGCGTGGGAGAGCGCGGCGCCCGCGGCCTCCGCGCCGGCCGAGTGGGCGGCCGCGCCCGTGCAGGAGCTGATCCGACCCTCGATCGCGAGCGCGCCGAGCGGCCCCGCGCACCAGGCCTGGGGCGCGCAGGAGGCGAGCTGGCCTGCCGCCAACGACGATGCTGCCGCGCCCGCGCTGGGCGAGGGCGAGAGCCCGTTCGCGCCGCTCGCTCCGGGGTCCATCCTCTCCGGCGAAGACGAGCTCGCGCCGCACGAGCCGGTGGCCGAGCCGATCCCGCTCGAGGATCCCGAGATGCTGGTGCCGCTCGACGACGCCGCGCACGCCGCGGCCGCGATGCAGCTGGTCGGCGAGCACCGCGTCGCCGTGCAGACGCGCGGCGGGCAGACGCGTCGCGGATTCCTGCGCGACGCCGATCTCTCCGCCCCGACGCTCGCGCTGCACCCCTCCCCGTCCGCTGAGCCGGAGCCGCTCGCGTCGCTGGACGTGAAGGCGATCTTCTTCATGCTCTCGCCGGGCGAGCGCGGCGAGGCCGGGCGCGGAGCCCGCGTGCGCATCACCTTCGAGGACGGCCGCAGCATCGAGGGCAACCGCGACGGCGCCGAGGGGCCGGCCGGCTTCTTCCTGGTGCCGAGCGACGCCGCGCGCACCAACACGCGCCGCATCTACGTCGCCCGCGCGGCACTGCGCGAAGTGCTCGACAGCTAGCGCGCGGCCGCTCCGCGCCGCGAGGCCGCGCTCGATCGAGAGGCGGCTTTGAAAACTGCTTCTTAGTGCAAGAACTCGTCGCTGCCGCGGCTGCCCGAGCGAGGCGCCGGCAGCTTGCCGTCGCTGCGCAGACCGGGCACCACGTGGAGCTTGCGGCTGCGCATCTTCCGCTCGATCCAGAGCACGCGCAGGCGGAGGATGAGGCTGCGCGGCCCGCGCGCGTTGTGCAGCAGCACCGCCGCGCCGAGCGCGAGCACCGGCACCACATACGGAAGAACCTGGCCCGTCATCAGCACCGAGAGCAGCATCATCCCCAGCGTGATCGGGATGAGCAGGCGTGCCTGGATGGGCAGCACCATCATCAGCCGGATCTGCGCGGTCGAGTAGGTGAGCGCGAAGCCTGCGGCGATGGCCTCGAGCGCGGTCCACGCGCCAGCGGCCGGATAGGTGCCGAGCGAGTGGATGGCAAACGACAGCAGCGCCGCCGCGGCTCCCGCGAGCGTGGTGGTGGCGAAGTAGAAGCCGAGGAAACGGCGCGTGCCCCAGCGCTGCTCGAGCGAGGTCCCGAACGACCACAGCATGTACCCATTGATGAGCAGCCAGAGCGGCTCGGGCTCGAAGAAGGTGAAGGTGAACAGCTCCCAGACGCGGCCGCGCCAGAGATCGGCCGGGTGCAGGATGACCAGGTTGCGCAGGTGCTCGCCGGCCGACGCGGGGCCCCACGCGTTGACCGCGTCGACGCCGATCGAGATCACCGCCAGCGCGATGAGCAGCGCCCGCACGCCGGGAAGGATGCGGGGCATCTGGAACGAGATCGCGCTTTCGGGTCGTCGGGCCATCGCAGCCAAGCCTAACGCATGGCTCCCGCGCGCGCTCGATCTGCGATGCGCGTCGTTGCGGCGCAGTGGACTACGCGCGCGCCCGCAGCTCGCCGACCAGCGCTTGCATCTCTGCCTCGCTGAGCGTGCGCGTGGTCTCCTTGGCTCGCGCGAGCACCGCCTTGGCGAACGCATCGTCGCTGGTGATGCCGTGCCGCAGCAGCCAGTGCTTGACGTTGGAGAGGCCGCTCATCGGGCCGACTTCGATCTCCTGCTCCTTGCCGAACTCGCCCGCGGGCACGCCGGAGTAGATGCGGTCGGCGAGCCAGGCGTCGCCCTTGCGCTGCGCCTTGATGATGGCGGCCGCGTGCACGCCGGTGGCGGTGCGGAACGCGTCGGCCCCCGCGAGCGGGTAGTTCACCGGCACTTGATGACCGGTCGCGCGGGCCGCGGCCAGCGTGTACTCGACCAGCTTCTGCATCGGCCGCTGCGCGTAGAACGGGTGGCCGAGCAGCTTGAGGTTCACCAGCAGCTGATCGGTCGCGGTGTTGCCGACCCGCTCGCCGATTCCCGCAGCGCAGCCGTGCAGCCGCGTCGCGCCCGCCGCGCCCGCCGCCAGCGCGTTCGCCAGCGCGAGCCCGCGATCGTTGTGGCCGTGCCAGTCGAGCCCGACCTCTTCTCCGCTCTCGGCGACGACCTGTTGCGCGAACCTCACCAGCGCCGTCGCGCCCTCGGGAGTGGCGTGGCCGCAGGTGTCGCAGAGGCAAAGACGGCGCGCGCCCGCGCGGATGGCGGAGAGGAACAGCCGCCGCAGATCTTCGGGGCGCGAGCGGGTGGTGTCCTCGGTGACGTAGGCGACCTGCAGCCCCTGCTTCACCGCGAAGGAGATGGCGTCCACCGACTGCTTCTCGATGAACGAGACGTCCCACTCCTCGGCGAACTGGCGGATCGGCGAGCTGCCGATGAACGCGTAGACCTCGAGCGGCACGCCGGTGCGCTGGATGATGTCCGCCACCGGCTCGATGTCCGAGACGACGGTGCGGCAGGCCACGTTGGCCTTGATCGAGAGCTTGCTCGAGGCGATCTCCCGGCAGAGCCGCTCGATCGCTTCGCGCTGGTTCGCTCCTGCGCCGGGCAGGCCGACGTCGAGCTGCTCGATGCCCAGCTCATCCATCAAGTGCAACAGCGCGATCTTCTCGTCGAGCTTCGGATCGATCGCGCTCGGGCTCTGGATGCCGTCGCGCAGCGTCTCGTCGAGCACCCGCGCCTGGCCGAGCAGGCCCGGAGGCCCCTCGGCGCGGCGCTCATCGGGAGGTCCCAGGTTCCAGTCGTGCAGCAGCGAAGTCATTGGGACTCCAACAATTGGGGTACGAACGAAATTCGTTGCGGTACCAACGAACTCTAGACCGACTCGATGAGCAGCGCGATGCCCTGTCCGCCGCCGATGCAGGCCGAGCCGATGGCGCGCTTGCCGCCGCGGCGCTTGAGCTCGTGCAACAGGTGCGCGGCGATGCGCGCGCCCGAGGCGGCGAGCGGGTGCCCGACCGCGATGGCGCCGCCGTCGACGTTGGTGTTCTCGCGCGGCAGGCCCAGCTCCTTCTCGACCGCCAGGTACTGCGGCGCGAAGGCCTCGTTCACCTCGAAGAGATCGTAGTCGCTCAGCTTGCTCTCGCTCTTGGCGAGGGCCGCGCGGATGGCCGGCGCCGGGCCGATGCCCATCACCCGCGGGTCGCAGCCGGCGATGCCCCAGCCGGCCAGCTTGCCGATCGGGGTGAGCCCCTTCTTCTCCGCGTACGCGCGCGTGGTCATGACGATCGCGCCCGCGCCGTCGCAGATGCCGCTCGCCGCGCCCGCGTGGATGACGCCGTCCTTCTTGAAGACCTTGGGCAGCTTCGCCAGCGACTCGAGCGTCGCGTCGGGCCGGTTGTGCTCGTCCTTGGCGAACTGGAGGGTGGTGCCCTTCTTGCCGGGCAGCTCGACGGTGGCGAGCTCGGCGGCGAGGCGGCCGCCCTCCTGCGCCGCGGCGAACCGCTTCTGCGAGAGGATGCTGTACTCGTCGACCACCGCCTGCGTCAGCCCGTACTGGACCGCGAGGTTCTCCGCCGTCATCGCCATCGGCAGGTTGCAGTACGAGTCGGTCAGGCTGCTCCAGAGCGAATCCTCGAGCTGCGGCGACTTGCCGAGCGCGACGCCGAAGCGCAGCCCACGCGCGACGTGGGGCGCCTGCGACATGCTCTCCGCGCCGCCGACCAGCGCCACCTGCGTGTCGCCCGCGATCATCTGCATCGCCGCCTGGATGACCGCTTCGAAGCCCGAGCCGCAGAGGCGGTTGACGGTGAGCGCCGGCTTGGAGTCCGGGACGCCCGCGCGCAGGCCGACATGGCGCGCGAGGTAGATCGCGTCGGCCGAGGTCTGCACCACGTTGCCGAAGACCACGTGATCGACGTCGTTCGCGTCGACCTTGGCCGCGGCCAGCGCGGCCTTGGCGGCGTGCACGCCGAGGTCGGTCGCGGTCTGGTCCTTGAGGGCGCCGCCGAACGTGCCGAACGGAGTGCGCTTGGCGGAGAGGAAGACGATCTCGGTCGGAAGAGGCTTCATGACTGCTCCTGAAGGCCGGCGAGCGGCGCGGGGTTGCAAACGGCGCTCTTCTGCCATGCGGAGCGGAAAGAAAACAACCTCCAACGCGGAGGCGCAGGCCTATTTAGTTGGCATACAAACTATTTCTGCTCCGCCGGCGCACGCACGTCGCGGTTCTGCCACTCGACCATCCAGCCCGGATACTCCGGCGGCAGCGCGCTCGCGTCGTCGAGCGTCTTGAGCTGCGCGGGCGAGAGCACCACGCCGCTCGCGGCCAGGTTGTCGTCGAGCTGCTGGCGATTCTTCGCGCCGATGATCACGCTGGTCACGAACGGCCGCGAAAGCACCCACGCGAGCGCGATGCGGGCCACCGACAGGTTCGTCTCCTCCGCCACCGCGCGCAGCGCCGCGAGCACGCGCGGCAGGCGCTCTCGGTCGACCGGCGGAAAATCAAACGAGGCGCGGCGGCTGCCGGCCGGCCCCTTCTGGTCGGCGTCGAACTTTCCCGAGAGCAGCCCGCCCGCGAGCGGGCTCCACGGCAAGATCGCGAGGTGCTGATCCTGCGCCAGCGGCACCACCTCGCGCTCGAGGTCGCGGCCGGCGATCGAGTAGTACATCTGCGCGCTCTGGAACCGGGCCAGGTTGTGCCCGTTGGCGAAGCCGAGCGCCTTCATCGTCGTCCACGCCGGCAGGTTGCAGTAGCCGACGTAGCGGACCTTCCCCGCGCGCACCAGGTCGTCGAGCGCGCGCACCGTCTCTTCGATCGGCGTCTGCTTGTCGACGCCGTGGATTTGATAGAGGTCGATGTAGTCGAGCTGCAGCCGCTTCAGGCTCGCGTCGACGCTGTCGAAGATGTGGCCGCGCGAAAGCCCGGTCTGGTTCGGCCCCGGCCCCGTGCGCCCGCGCACCTTGGTGGCGACGATGAGCTGCTCGCGCGGCCGGTTCAGCGACTTGAGCGCGGCCCCGAGCAGCTTCTCCGACTCCCCCTCCGAGTAGACATCGGCGGTGTCGATAAAGTTGACGCCCGCGTCGAGCGAGGCGCCGACCAGCTCCTCGGCGGCGCTGCGGCCCAGCGTGCCGACCACCTCCCAGAATCCTTTGCCTCCAAACGTCATGGTGCCGAGGCAGATCTCGGAGACATAAAGGCCAGTGCGGGCGAACGGGCGGTAGCGCATGACAGCTCCATGGTGAGGGGCCGAGGAGAGCGAGCGGGGTCGCGCCGGTTGTAACCGATGGCGCGCCTCCGCGCAGCAGCGCGGGGCCAGCTGGAAACGCCTCGCCGCGAGCCTGCGGCTAACTCGCCGCGAGCCTTCGCTCGACTCGCGCGAGCAGCTCGGCCGCGACCTCGTCGGTGCTCGAGGCCTCACCGCCCAAGAGAGAAACCAGGTCGGGCGTGTGCTTGCCCTCGCGCACCTGCTCCACGGTGGCGTCGTGGAGCAACTTCGCCTCGACCAGGTGGCCCAGGTGCTCAAGCATCATCGCGCCCGAGAGCGCCATCGCGATGGGGTTTGCCTTGCCCTTGCCGGCGATGTCGGGCGCGCTGCCGTGCACCGGCTCGAAGAGCGAGACGCGGCCGGGATTGATGTTGCCGCTGGCCGCGATGCCGAGGCCGCCGGTCAGCGCGGCGCCCAGGTCGGTGAGGATGTCGCCGAAGAGGTTGTTGGTGACGATGACCTGGTACGCCTCGGGCGCGCGGATGAGGTCCATCGCCAGCGCGTCGACGTACATCGCCTTCGCCTGGATCTCCGGGTAGCGCTTGGCGACGAGGGCGAACACGCGCCGCCACAGGCCGTGGCCGTGCAGCATCACGTTGGCCTTGTCGGCCATGCAGACCTGGGTGAGCTTGCGCTCCTGCGCGAAGCGGAAGGCCGCCTCGAGGATCCGCTCGACGCCCTTGCGCGTGTTGACCTCGACCTCCTGCGCGATCTCATCGGGCGTGCCTTTCTTGAAGGTGCCGGCGGTGCCCGTGTAGAGCCCCTCGGTGTTCTCGCGGAAGACGGTGAAGCGCAGCTCGTTGACGCCCTTGCCCTTGAGCGGGCTCAAGCGATCGTCGAAGAGGATGCACGGGCGCAGGTTCACGTAGAGGTCGAGCTCGAAGCGCATCGCGAGCAGGATTCCCTTGGCGTGCTCGTTGCCCGGCACGCGCGGGTCGCCGACCGCGCCGAAGTAGACCGCCGCGTACTCGTCGCGCAGCTTCTGCATGAAGCCGTCGGGGAGGATGGTGCCGTCCTTCAAGTAGCGGTCGGCGCCGTAGTCGAACCATTCGAACGAGATCGGCAGCGAGCGCGCGGTGCAGATGCGCTCGAGGATGCGCACGCAGGCGCGCGCGACTTCGGGTCCGATGCCGTCGCCGGGGATGACTGCGATCTTCTGCTGGAGGGTCATGAGGCGCGAGAGGGTAGCCGAAACTGCCCGGCGATCCTCTCGCAAAAGCGAGGCGCGCGGTCAGCCGAGCAGCGTCTCGAAGGTGACCGCGAAGAACTCCTCGAGCGGCTTCTCGCTGCCGAGCAGCCGCGCGCGCGCCACCGCGCCCTCCCACGCGTTCACCACGTAGCGGGCGAGCCGCTCCGGCTCCTGCGCGCGCGCGAGGCTCTGGTCCGCCTGCGCCTCGCGCAAGACTGCCGCGATCGCGCGGCTCCACTTCTTGAAGCCCTCCTCGAGCGCGTCGCGCAGCGCGGGCGTCTCGTCGGAGACCTCAGCGCCGAACGTGCCGAGCAGGCAGCCGCGCGCGAACTGCTTCTGCTGGAGCCCCTTCGCCAGCGCCTCGAAGTGCGCGCGCAGCCGCTTGAGCGGCGCCTTCTTCTTCTCCGCCAGCCGCTCCAGGCCGCTGCCCGCGCAGTAGATCGAGAGCGTCTCCAGCGCGAGCGACTCCTTGGTCTTGAAGTGGTTGTAGAACGACCCCTTCGGCACGCCGGCCTCATCGACGATGTCCTGCACCGAGCAGCCGTGGAACCCGCGCGTCTGGAACGTCTCCAGCGCGGCTTCGACCAGCTTTCCACGGGCGCTCGGGCGGGACATGTCTCTCTCCGAAATGGGGCTGCGGCGCGTCTTGCGAAACTACCAGGGCAGCGGCTTGCCGAGGTGGAAGTAGCCGCCGGTGGGGCCATCCTCGCCGAGGAGCGCGAGCTCGACCGCCGTCTTCGCGCCGTCGACGATCTCCATCGGCGCGCTCGCGCCGCCGAGATCCGTCTTCACCCAGCCGGGGTGCGCCGCGTTCACCTTGATGTGCTTCTTCGCCAGCGCCTTCGACTGGATGACGGTGAGCATGTTGAGCGCCGCCTTCGAGGACGAGTAGGCCGAGGTGAAGAACGCGTCCATCTGGTCGGTGCTCTTGAGCGTCGCGATCGAGCCCAAGATGCTCGAGTGGTTGACCACGCGCCCCTGCCCGCTCTTCTCGAGCAGCGGCGTGAACGCCTCGGTCACCGCGAAGGGGCCGACCACGTTGATGTTGAGCGTGTTGAGGAAGCTCTTGCGGGTGACCGGCTCTGTTCCCCAGTCGGTGGAGACGCCCGCGTTGTTGACGAGGATGTCGAGCTTGCCGGCCTTCTCGCCGATGAGCTTCACCGCCGCGGCGAAGTCGCTCTCGCTCTCCACATCGAGCTTCACGAAGGTGGCGTCGAGGCCCTCCTTGCGCAGCGCGGCCTCCGCCTTCTTGCCCTTCTCTGCGTCGCGCGCGCCGAGGAAGACGGCGACGCCCTGCTTGCCCAGCTGCCGCGCGATCTCGAAGCCGATCCCTTTGTTGGCGCCGGTGACGAGCGCGAATTTTTGCGTGTTGCCCATGGTGTTCTCCCTCTGGATTCAGGATCCAATATGACCGGTCGTCTTGATCGGCACGGAGCCCTAGATTCCAACGGCCCGATCTAGATTCGCGCGAGCCGGGCGAGGCGCGCTCCCGCCTCGATGAGCGTCTCCTCGCGCTTGCAGAACGCGAAGCGCGCCATCGAGCGGCCGGCGGCGGCGTGGGCGGGCGAATAGAAGGCCGAGGGCGGGATCGCGGCGACGCCGATCGCCTCCGTCAGGTAGCGGCAGAAGGCGAAGTCGTCCGCGAACGGCGCGCCGCTCGCGTCGCGCGCGCGGGAGATGTCGGCGAGCAGGAAGTAGGCGCCGTCGCAGCGGTGCGCGGGCAGCCCGGCCGCGCCCAGAGCGGCCGCGAGGCGATCGCGGCGCGACGCGTACTGGGCGGTGAGCTGCGAAAAGTAGGCGTCAGGAAGGCGCAGCGCAGCGGCGGCCGCGGCCTGCAGGGGCGCCGCGCTCGCGAAGGTCACGAACTGGTGCACGCTCTGCACCGCGCGGCGCAGCTCGGAAGGTCCCATCGCCCAGCCGATCTTCCAGCCGGTCAGCGAGAAGCTCTTGCCCGCAGACGAGAGCGTCAGCGTGCGCTGGGCCATGCCCGGCAAGGTCGCGAGCCGCACGTGCCGCGCGGGCGAATAGGTGAGGTGCTCGTAGACCTCGTCGACCACCGCCACCGCACCGTGCTCTTCGCAGAGCGCGGCCAGCTCCTCGAGCTCGAGACGCGTGAAGACCTTGCCGGTTGGGTTGTGCGGCGTGTTGAGCAAGAGCAGCTTGGTGCGCGCAGAGAACGCCGCGCGCAGCTCGTCCGGCTCGTACCAGAACGTCTCGTGCGCGCCGTCCGGCGGGCGCAGCAGCACTGGCTTCGCCACGCCGCCCGCCATCTCGATGCTGGCGAGGTACGAGTCGTAGAACGGCTCGAAGAGCACCACCTCGTCGCCCGGATCGACCAGGCCGAGGAGCGCGTCGAAAATCGCCTCGGTGGCGCCGCTGGTCACGCTGATGTTCGCGTTGGGGTCGAGCGGCTGTCCATAGAAGCGGGCGGCGTGCTCGGCGATGGCCGTGCGGAGCTCCAGCGAGCCTGCACCCGGCGCGTACTGGTTCTCGCCGCGGCGGATGGCCGCGATGGCCGCTTGCTTGATTTCCTCGGGCCCGTCGAAGTCGGGAAAGCCTTGCCCCAGGTTGACGGCGCCCGCGCGGAGGGCGAGCGCGGTGAACTCCGAGAAGACAGTGGTGCCGAGATTTGCAGCGCGCGCGGCGAGGGTCATGGAGCGGCGGACTCTCTCTGCGCGCCCGCGGCCGGGTCAAGCGAGACCCTTGACAGCCAGCGCCCATCGCTTATTGGAAACCGCCTGTGAAGACGATCCTGCTCCTCGAAGACGACCAGCGGTTCCGCGCGCTGCTCCTGCCGCTGCTCGGGCGGCGCGGCCACCGCGTGCTCGAGGCGGGCCGCGTCGCCGACGCGAACAAGCTGCTCGCGGAGAAGCCGGACCTGATCCTCGTCGACGGGCTCTTGCCCGACGGCGATGGCGCCAGCTGGATCAAGAAGCTGCCGGCCAGCCTGCGCCTGGTGCCGGTGGTGTTCATCTCCGCCTTCTGGAAGAGCCTCAAGGACCACCAGATGCTGCAGCGCGAGCTGGGCGTCGCGCTCATTGTGCACAAGCCGGTGGCGCCGGAGACGCTGGTGGACCAGCTCGATCGCCTGCTCGGCGCGAGCGAGGCGGAGCCGCTGCCGCCCGAGGTGCAGCGGGAGATGGACAAGCTGCACGACGAGTACGAGCGCGAGCTGCCGGCCAAGCTGGACGAGCTGCGGCGCGCGGTGCGCCGGGCGCGCAGCAACCCGCTCGACGAGAAGGCGCGGCTCGAGGCGCGCTCGCTCGCGCACCGGCTCGCTGGCACCGCCGGGTCGTACGGATTTCCCGACGAGAGCACCGCCGCGGCGGTGATCGAAGCGCAGGCCATCGCCGCCGGCACCGCGGCGCCGGCCGAGCTCGATCGCTGCTGGGCCGCGGCGGAAGCGGCCGCCAGCGAAGCGCTCACCGCCCGCATCGTCAACGCCGGTTAGCGCCCTTCGCGCAGCGCGCGCAGCCGCTCGGGAAACAGGCGGCGCGCCTGATCGGTCTGCATCGTCGCGCGCGGATCGATCTTCGCCTTGAGCGCGAAGAAGCGATCGAGCCGCTCGCCGTACGCGCGCTCGATCTGGCCCGGCTCGAGCAGCTGATCCTTGGCGAGGTAGAACTTCCCGCCCGCGCCCAGCACCATCTCGGTGACCTCGCGCAGCGCCGCGCGCAGCCGCGTTCCGCCGTCGCGGCCGAGAGGGAAATCGAGCGCCAGCGACCAGCCGTCGAACGCGTGCGAGAGGAGAAACGGGTCGGGCTTGTGCCGCTTGAGCACGCCCAGGTAGCTCGGCGTGCCGCGCTCCTGCAGCAGCCGGAGCGCCGCGGGGAACACCGTGCGCGCCGCCGGCTCGGGGACGAACAGCTGGTGCTGCAGCAGCCCGCGCGCGCCGTACGCGAGCCGCCAGCCGGGCACGTAGTCGAGCAGGAACGCGAACGCCGCGTGCGACTGCAGATAGGTGTGGCCGCGCCCGGCGAGCTTCGCTGAGAGGTACTTGGCGAGGTTGGTGAAGCGCATGCCGGGGTCGTTGAGCACCGGCTTCATCAGCCGCCACAGCTGCGACTTGGGGAAGCCGAAGATGCGCGAGGGCAGCTCCTGCTCCTCGAGGCGCAGGCTCTCCTTCGCGCGCGGATCTTCGCTGCCGTGCAGGTGGTTCGCGACGTGGATCTGACCGCGGCCGACCGCGCTGCCGCTGGCGAAGCAGTCGATCCAGGAGACCAGATAGTCGGCGCCTGCGCGCCGCGCGTCGAAGACCTCGAACTGCTCGGCGAACGAGCCGACCGGGATCGACTCGACCTTCATCCGGCCGCTCTCGACCGGCTTGAGCTGGAGCGCGATGCGCGCGAACGCGCCGAGCAGGCCCGCTCCGCCCAGCGCGGCGTGGAAGAGCTCGGCGTTCTCGCTGCGGCTCGCGCGCACCAGCGCGCCGCTGGGAGTGACCAGGTCGAACCACTGCACGTGCTCGCCGAAGACGCCGGCCTTGAACTGGTTCTTGCCGTGCACGTTCATCGAGGCCATGCCGCCCAGCGTGGGGAACATGGTGCCCGGCACCACCGCGGGCCAGTGGCCGTCGGGCAAGGCGCGGCGCCAGAGATCGGCGAGCGGCACGCCCGCCTCGGCCACCGCGATGCCCGTCGAGGGGTCCCAGGAGAGGATGCGGTTGAGCGCGCAGGCGTCGAGGACGAGGCCGTCGCGGCTGAGCGCGGCGTCGCCATAGCTGCGGCCCGCGCCGCGCATCGCCACCGCGACGCCCGCGTCGTTGGCGCGGGCGAGCATCGCGGCCAGCTCGTCGGTGCTCGAGGGAACCAGCGTGCGGCAGGCCGCGCGCACCGAGCCGCCGAAGCCGTCGAGCACGCGCAGCGAAGCCGCGCTGCGCAGCTGCCGCGATGAGCCGGGCGGGGCCGAGGGCAGGTTCGCGTCCATCAGAAGTTCATCCTGCGGAAGAGGAATGAAGGGATCCATCGGACGACGAAGCCGACCAGCGCCCAGCGCGCCGGCACGAAGCCGCTCGCGCTGTTTCCCTTGGCGGCGATCTGCAGCGAGAGGCGCGCGGCCTCGTCGGCGGAGATGAGCCAGAAGAGGCCCGCCTTGCCGCGGGTCATCGCCGTGTCGACGAAGCCCGGCTTGATGGTGACCACGTTGACGCCGTCGCGCGCGGCCCGGTTGCGCGCGCTCTCGAGCCAGGTGGTGAAGGCCGCCTTGCTGGTGCAGTAGCCGGGGTTGCCGCGCCGGCCGCGCTCGCCGGCGATGCTGGAGATGCCGATGAGCGTGCCGCCGCGCTGCGCGGAGAAGAGCTGCGCCGCCGGGCCGCACCAGGCGATGGCGCCGAGCAGGTTCACCTCGATCATCGCCCGGTCCTTGGCGAAGTCGAACTCGCCCTCGGCGAGCTCCGGCATGGTGCCGGCGGCGTAGACGAGGCAGTCGAGGCCGCCCAGCCGCGCGACGATCTCGTCGAAGAGCGGCGCGGCCTCGCCCGACTGCGCGGCGTCGTGGACATGCACGTGTGCCTTGCCGCCGGTGCTGCGGATGGCGGCGGCGACCCGCTCCAGCTCGTCGTGGCGGCGCGCGACCAGCGCGACCTCGGCCCCCTGCGCGGCGAGCCGGCGGGCCATCGCTTCGCCGATCCCCGACGACGCACCGACGACGATCGCTTTCTTCACGGACCAGGCCACGTTCGAAAACCTTTCGGTGAGCGGGCGCGGAACATAACAGCAGTGCACGGCGGCATCAGCGACCAGAGGCCGCACCCGCTTCGCTCGCAGCGGCCCGCGTGGACGCCGCTACCGCTGCGACGAGAGCAGCTCGGCGGCGCGGCGCTGCAGGTCGGCGTCGAGCTCCTCGAGCGTCGCGCCGCTCGCCACGGCCGCGGCGATCAGCCGGCCGCCTTTCGTCTCATGCAGCCGCAGGCTGAGCTTGAAGCGCGCGCCGAACTTGAGGACGTCGCCGCTGATCACCGCGTCGGCGCCGATGCGGCGGCCGGTGTCGACCTCGCACTCGCCCTCGCAGTCGGCCAGATCTTTTCCCGAGGCCTGCAAGAGCACGAGCAGGTTCTCGCGCGTCATCACGCTCAGGCGCGGCGCGTTCGAGAGCGCCGACGCGCGCACCACGTCGGCGAGATAGCGCGCGTCCTGCGCGGAGAACTCGGCGCCGTGCTGCAGCTCCAGCACCGCCAGCTGCGCGCCATCGGCGAGCCGTGGCGCATTCGGGTTCGCAGGCTTGGGCGGCGCGGCTTGCGCGGCCATCGCTTCGTCGGAGGCACGCTTCGCCGCAGCCTGGCTCGCGGCGACCAGCTGCGCCGGGTGCCACCACGACGGTACCGGCGCGGGCTTCAACTTCGCGAGCGCGGCGTCGACCAGCGCGGGCGCGTCCTTCGCGAGCAGCGCCTCCAGCTCGGCGGCGGTGGGCGCGCTGCGCTGCGCATTGGCCAGCTGCGAGAGATCGCGAAACCCCATCGGAGACATCGCCACGCGCACCACGTTCGCGCCGCGGGTGACCACCATGAACCAGACCAGCTCCGCCTCGCGCTCGCGCAGCTCGGTGAGCCAGACGCCGTTGGCCGGCGAGTTCATCGGCGCGTGCAGCTCGGCCTCGGGGACGCCCTGCGCGCGCATCGCCTGGTGCAGCGGCTCGAGCGGCTCGAGGAGAAAACCGCGCGCGGCCAGCGTGGGCGCGAACGATTTCCAGATCGAGTTCTCGATCCCCACCGCATCGGCCTCGGTGGCGCCGTCGCCCGCGGAGACGCGCAGGGCCGCGCGGCGCACGGGCGGAGCCGGGTCGGCGCTCGCGGCCGCGGCGAGCGCGAGCGGGATCGCGACACAAAGGATGCGACGGGAGAGCGCGCGCATGGACGCCGCGAGCATGCCACGTCCGCAGGCGATCACGAGTCCCCGCGCGCTAGGCCGTCAGCTTCTCGAAGACGCTGGTGCCGTGGTGCTGGATGGCGGGCACGATGCCGCCCTCGCCCGCCAGCGCCTGGATGATCTTGCTCGGCGTCTCCGCGTGGAACGTCACGCCGCCCAGCAGGATCGCGCCGCGCGCCAGATCGATCTCGATCTCGCCGCCCTCTTTCGCCGCCTCGTAGAACGCGGGGTCGCGCACGAGGAGGAACGGCAGCGCTTCGTTGACGAGGTTGCGCTTGTGGATGAACGCGTAGCTCTTGGCGATGATGCAGCGGATGTCGGCGCCCTTGAGCGCCAGCACCGCCTGCTCGCGCGAGCTGCCCGAGCCCCAGCCGTCCTCCGCGACCACCACCTGCGCGCCCGCGCGCGACCTGGCGGTGAAGTCGGGCCGCACGAAGTGGAACGCCTTGTCGCCCAGCTCGGTGAGCGAGGTGAGGTGGCAGAACTGGCCGGGGATGATCGCGTCGGTGTCGACGTTGTCGCCGAAGCGCTGGATGCGCGAGCGCAGCATCGCCGCCGCCGGCGCGCTCGCCGCGAGCTTCGCCTTGTCCGCCTCGCGCGCGGCCTTCGCCGACGAGGCGGCAGCGCTGCCGCCCTGCCCTGCCGCGACGGCCGCAGCCGTGTCCGGCTCGACGACCTGGATGGACGCGGAGCTCAGCTCGGGCGTGCGCGCGTGGCGGGCGCCGAGCAGCTTGCGGTAGCGGTCCTGATCGATCTGCGCGAGCAGCGGCCGCGGGTCGGTGATGGTCATCGAGCGCGCGCTCGCGGCCACGGTGGCGGCCGACGAGAGGTGCGCGAACGAGCCGTCGCCCATCCGGTTCTCGAAGTTGCGGTTCTGCGAGCTGAGCCAGCGCTCGCCGCGGCCGGCCTTGCGGCTGGCGACGCCGAGGCACATCGAGCAGCCGGGAGGGTCGACGCGGAAGCCCGCGCGCTCGTAGATCGCGAGCAGCCCGCCCTGGCGCAGGTTCTCCTGGATGGCGAGGTCGCCCGGCACGACGATCTGCTTGTCGTTGGGCGCGCGCCGCGAGGCCCCGCCGCTCGCGCGCTCCTGCGCCTCGAGCACCAGCGCGCCCATCACCAATTCCTCCTCGGTGGTGGTGCAGGCGCCGATGAAGAGCCCTTGCAGATCGATGCCGGTCGCCGCCGTCACGCCGACCACCTTGTCGGGCGAGAACGGGAGCGCGACCTGCGGCTCGAGCTCGGCCAGCGAGATCGGGTAGCGCGCGAGGTACGGCGCGCCCTCGTCGGCGCGGTAGGCCTGCATCGGCGAGCGGGCCTTCGCGTCGTCCTGCACCGCGCGGCCCGCGAGCCACGCCGCGGTCACCTCGTCCGCCTCGAAGATGCCGTTCAGGCCGCCGAACTCCGCGGTCATGTTGGCGATGGCAAACCTCGCGTCGGTGGAGAGCTGCGCGATGTCGCCGCGGTACTCGACCGAGCGCTCCATCGCAACCGAGTTGCGCCCGAGCAGCCCCAGCGTGCGCAGGATGACGTCCTTGCCGGAGAGGCCGAACGGCAGCTTGCCCGCGTAGTCGATCGCGATCGCTTCCGGCACTTCGATCCACGAGGCGCCCAGCACCATCGCGACGGTGATGTCCGCGCCGCCCAGGCCGATGGAGACCGCGCCCATGCCGCCGTGCGAGCTGGTGTGCGAATCCGCGCCGAGCACCAGCTCGCCGGGCCGCACCAGGTCTCGATAGAAGCGCGTGTGCAGGATGGTCTGGTTCGAATCGTAGAAGTGCTTGATGCCGCTCTCGTCGGCGAACTTCTTCGAGAGCTGGACCAGCTTCTGTGTGCGCGCGTCGTGGGCGAGCGTCTGCGGATCGACCGTGTGATCGACCGCGAGATAGAAGCGATCCTGGTTGTGCAGCTTGGGCCGGCCGAGCGACGCGTAGGTCCGGTCCATCCCGTTCCACGCCAGCTCGCTGGCGATGGTCCAATCGACCGCCACTTGCAGCACGTCCCCCGCCTGGACCCACGGCCGCGGCAGGCTCTTGGCGTGCGCAGCGAGGATCTTTTGCGTCAGCGTCATCGGCTTGGACATGTCTGTTTGCGCTCCCTGCGGGGACGGTCGACAGCGAAGGGCGGATGATCTGGCCTGAACCCGACCTCGGCGCAAGCCACGCCGCGGCATGACCGCCGCCCGATTCGCCGCGCGAGCGCAGCGGGCCCGCCGTGCGCGCCGCCGCGGGCCGCGCGCGCGCGTCGGTGTTAGCTTCTCGCGCATGACGCCCTGGTTCGAGCGGCTCACCACGCTGGACGCGCTCTTTCTCGATCTGGAGAACGATCGCAACGCGCACATGCACGTGGGCGCGGTGGCGCTCTTCGACGGGCCGGCGCCGCCGTACCGCGAGCTGCTCGCGCTCATCGAGAGCAAGCTCGCGCGCGTGCCGCGCTACCGGCAGCGCCTGATGTTCGTGCCGTTCGGCCAGGGGCGTCCGGTCTGGATCGACGAAGCGCAGTTCGACCTCGAGTTCCACGTGCGCCGGACTGCGCTGCCGCAGCCGGGCGGGCTCGACGAGCTGATGCTGCTGGCGGGCCGGCTCTTCTCGCAGCGGCTCGATCGCGACAAGCCGCTCTGGGAGCTGTGGCTGGTGGAGAACCTCGCGAGCGGCGGGTTCGCGCTCATCTCCAAGACCCACCACTGCATGATTGACGGCATCGCCGGCATCGATCTCGCGGCGGTGCTGCTCGAGCTCTCGCCCGACGCCGATCCACCCGAGCCTGCCGAGCCGTGGAAGCCGCGGCCCGCGCCGCAGGCGGCCGACCTGCTCGCCCGCTCGGTGACCGAGCAGATCGCGCACCCGCTGCGCTTCCTGCGCGACGCGGTGCAGAGCGTGGGCGGCGAAGCGAGCGAGGCGCGCCAGCTGCTGCACGAGCTGGCCGCCGGGCTCAAGCCGCTGCTCTCGTTCGCGGGCCAAGGCCAGGCGCCGCCCTGCTCGCTCAACGTGCCGATCGGTCCGCACCGCCGCTTCTCGACGCTGGAGATCCCTCTCGATGAGCTGAAGTCGGTGCGCGCGAACCTGGGCGGCACGGTCAACGACGTGGTGCTCGCGACCGTGGCCGGCGGCCTGCGCCACTACCTGCTCGGCCGCGGCGAGAGCGTCGGCCCCGACCTGCGCGCGCTGGTGCCGGTGAGCATGCGCCCGCGCGACGGCGGGCCCGCGGAGATGGGCAACCAGGTCTCCGCCGTCTTCTGCGCGCTGCCGGTGGGCGACCCGGACGCGGCCTCGCGGCTGGCGAAGATCCGCGCGGAGATGAAGGGCCTCAAGGAGGGCGGCCAGGCGATGGGCGCGCACGCGCTCTCGCGCCTGGGTGACTTCGCGCCGCCGACGCTGATGGCCCAGGCGGCGCGGCTGCAGTCGGTGACCCGCTTCTTCAACCTGGTCGTCACCAACGTGCCGGGTCCGCAGTTCCCGCTCTACCTGCTCGGACGGAAGATGCGCGCCTGCTTCCCGCAAGTCCCGCTCGCCGCGCAGCAGGCGGTGGTGATCGCGCTGCTCAGCTACGACGGGCGCATCTGCGTGGGGCTCGCGGGCGACGCCGACGCGGCGAGGGATCTCGACGCGCTCGCGCCCGGCCTGCGCGCGTCGCTCGATGAGCTGCTCACCGCCGCCGGCCTGCCGCCGCGCGCGGCGCCGGAATCGCTCCCTGGATCGTTGGCACCGCAATCATTGGCATCGCAATCATTGGCACCGCAATCATCCGCGGCCCCGCTGCCGCGCCCGTCGTAGAGAGACCTTCGCCATGCCCTCCACCCAACGCGGCTCGCAGCGCATCCACTACACGACCTACGGCGACCCGAGCGCGCCGCCGCTCTTGCTGGTGATGGGCATGGGGCTCTCCTCGCAGGCGTGGGACACGCTGCCCACGCGCGCGTCGCAGAGCCGCTTTGTCATCACCTTCGACAACCGGGGGACGGGCGAGTCGTCGCTGCCGTCCCGGCCCTACCGCATCCGCGATCTCGCCGACGACGCCGCGGCGGTGCTCGACGCCGCGCAGGTGAAGTCGGCCGACGTGCTCGGCATCTCGATGGGCGGGATGATCGCGCAGGAGCTGGCGCTGCGGCACCCGGAGCGGGTGCGCCGCCTCGCGCTCGGCTGCACGTTCTCCAGCTGGCTGCGCGGCGCGAAGAGCTCGCCGAAGGTGCTGCTCGATCTGGTCTCGGTGCTCGCCGGCCGCGCGCCCGAGGAGCGGCTGGCCGGCATCCTGGTCAGCCCGGAGTGGTTCTCGCGGCCGGGCTCGCGCGACGAGTTCCGCCGCTGGCGCGAGCGGGCCGACCGCGGGCGCGCGCGGCGCGCGGTCTTCCAGCTGCTGGCGGCGATGCTGCACGAGACGACCGATCGGCTCGGCCAGATCCGCGCGCCCACGCTGCTGCTCACCGGCGACGCCGATCGGCTGGTCGACTGGCGCAACACGCAGGCGCTGCACCGGGCCATCCCCAACGCCAGGCTGCGCGTCTTCCGCGGCGCCGGACACGTCTTTCCGCTCGAGTGCGAAGAGGAGATGATCGCCGCGCTGCAAGAGCACTTTGCGCTCGAGCCGCGGGCCGCCAGCGCATGACTGACCCGCCGGTCAGGAATGGCGCCGCCGCGCCGTCCGTTCGCGTCCGCAAGAGAAACCCCAGGAGCCGTGCATGCAGATCCAGCAGCTGGTGGCGGCCGCTCGCGCGAGCCAGGCGAGCGACATCCACCTCGAGCCCGGACAGGCGGCGTGCTTTCGCGTGCGCGGCCAGCTGCGGATGCAGGGCGCGCCGCTCGCCGGGCGCGAGCTGCTCGCGGCCGCCCAGGAGCTGCTCGGCGAAGAGCGCTGGGCCGAGCTGCTCGAGCGCCGCTCCTGCGATCTGGCGCGCACGCTCTCCGGCGCGCGCTGCCGCATCAACGTCTTCTGCACCTCGCGCGGCGTCGGCCTCGCCATCCGGCTCTTGCCTGCGTTCGAGGCGTCGATCGAGCGGCTCAACCTGCACCCCTCGTTCGCCGCGCTGATCCGCGCGCAGCACGGGCTGATCATCGTCAGCGGCGCGACCGGCTCGGGGAAGTCGAGCACCGTCGCCGCGCTCATCCACGAGCTGAACGCGCCCGCCTCGAAGCTCAACGAAGCGCGCCACATCATCACGCTCGAATCGCCCATCGAGTTCACCCACGCGCCGCGCGGCGCCTTCATCCGCCAGCGCGAGGTGGGCCGCGACACGCCGACCTTCGAGCAGGGCCTCTACGATGCGATGCGCGAGGACCCGGACGTGCTGGTGGTCGGCGAGATGCGCGATCCGGAGACGATGCGGCTGACGCTCAACGCCGCCGAGACCGGGCATCTGGTGGTGACGACGCTGCACTCCGCGACCGCGGCGGAAGCGCTCCAGCGCGTCGTCGGCGCTTTCCCGGCGGAGATCCAGAGCGGCGTCGCCGCGCAGCTCGCCGACTGCCTGGTCGCGGTGGTCTGCCAACGGCTGCGCTTCTTGCCCAAGCCGAACCTGCTCGCGCCCGAGTGCGAAGTGCTGATGGCGACGCAGGGGGTGCGCGCGGTGGTGCGCCAGTCGCAGTTCGCAAAGATCCAGACCGCGCTGGAGACAGGCGGCGGAGACGGCTCGTTCACCTACGCGCGCTACCGCGAGTGGATGGACCGGCGCACCAGCTGGTCGGTCCCGAGCGAGCCCGCGCCCGCGCTGGCCACGGCCGCGCTGGAAGAAGAGGACGCGCGCGTGCCGCTCGCCGCCGCGCCCGCGAGTGCCGGGAAACCTCGCGCGGCCATCGGGGCCGAGCCGCGCCAGCTCCGCCGCACAGCGCGCGAGCCCAAGCCGGGCGCGGCTGCGCGCGATTCGAGACCGGACGCAGCGAGCGCTCCCGCGGCCGCCGCGCGCGAGGATGGCGTGCTCGAGATCCAGTCCGACGACGACCTCGACGCCATCCTCTCCGAGCTGGAAGAGCGCAAGACCTGAGCCGCGGCGGAACGCCCCTGGTCGCTGCCGGCCGCCCGCTCTATCTTGCGCGGCCATGAGCCCAACGCCCGCGCCCGCCGCCGCCTCTGTCGATCCCGCCTCCGTCGATCGCGCCCTCGCATGGCACGCGGCGCACGAGCGAGACGCGGTCGAGGAGCTCAAGGCGCTCGCGCGCATCCCCAGCGTCTCCTTCGACGGCTTCGATCGGGCCCGCGTGCGAGAGAGCGCCGAGGCGGTCTGCGCGCTCTTTCGCAAGACGGGCCTCGACAACGTGCAGCTGCTCGAGATGAGCGACGTGCCCGGCGCGCATCCGTACGCCTACGCCGAGTGGCTGCGCGCGCCGGGCCGCCCGACGCTGCTGCTCTATGCGCACCACGATGTCCAGCCCGCCGGCGAGATGTCGCGCTGGAACTCGCCGCCCTTCGAGCCGACCGAGCGGCCGGGGCCGGGCGGCGCGCGCCTGTTCGGACGCGGCTGCGCCGACGACAAGGCCGGCATCCTGGTGCACGTCGCCGCCATCGATGCGTGGCTCAAGACCGCGGGCGCGCTGCCCGTCAACGTCAAGCTCGTCATCGAGGGCGAGGAAGAAGCAGGCTCCGGCTCGCTCGGCGCCTTCCTCGCCAAGCACAAGAAGATGCTGCAGGCCGACGCGATCGTGCTCACCGACACCTGCAACTTCGACACGGGCCTGCCCAGCATCACCACCTCGTTGCGCGGGATGGTCTCGGCGCAGGTGGAAGTGCGCGCGCTCAAGCAGCCGGTGCACAGCGGCATGTGGGGCGGCCCGGTGCCGGACGCGGCGATGGCGTTATCGAAAATCTTATCGAAATTATCGAACGACGATGGCTCGATCGCCATCCCCGGAATCTACGATCGCGTGCGCGCGCTGACGGCCGCCGAGAAGAAGAGCATCGCCGCGCTGCCCATCGACGACCAGACGTTCCGCAAGCAGGCCGGCATGCTCGAGGGGACCACGCTCCTCGGCGGGCGGCACCCCTACGAGACGAACTGGCGGATGCCCTCGCTCGCGATCAACGCCATCCAGGCCTCCAGCCGCGCCGACGCGCGCAACATCCTGGTCGAGTCGGCCTGGGCCCGCGTCGGCATCCGCGTGGTCGCCGACATGGACCCCCAGGAGGTCGAAGAGAAGCTCGTCGCCGCGCTGAAGACCGACCCGCCCTTCGGCTGCCAGGTCGAGGTGAAGAGCGAGGGCGCGGTCGGCTCCTGGTACACCAGCACCGAGGCCCCCGCGTTCCGCGCCGCGCTCCAGGCGCTGCGGGACGGTTACGGAAAAGAACCGGTCGCCATCGGCTGCGGCGGCTCGATCCCGTTCGTCGAGCCGTTCGCGCGCGAGCTGGGTGGCGCGCCGGCGCTGCTCATCGGCGTCGAGGACCCCTACTCGAACGCGCACAGCGAGGACGAGAGCCTCTCGCTGGGCGACTTCTCGAAGGCGACGAAGAGCGCGATCCGCTTCTACGCGGAGCTGGTCAAGAGCGGCGCGCGTTAGCGGTACGCTTCGACCAGCTCGCCCTTGCGGCCGGCCTCGCGCAGGAGCAGGCCGCCCTGCGCGGCGCGCGCGGCGTGCGGGCCGACGTAGAAGCCCTGCCCGTGCTGCGGCTTGCTCTTGCGGTAGCGCACCTTGAGAAAGCCGTGGATCTCGAGCCACAAGCGGCGCAGCCGATCGGGCTTGCCGCCGGTGCGCGCGTAGTCGCCGCTCGCCTCCAGCTCGACCCAGAACTTGCCCGCGCGCAGCTCGCCGTTCTCGTCGACCAGCGAGCGCTCGAAGTAGACGACCGGCGAGTCGATCTCGTCGATCTTCCACAGGCCGCGGTTCTGCCCGCGCTTGATCGCGTAGCCGGTCACGTCGCCGACCGCGAGGTAGTAGCCGGGCCCCTCGAGGAGATCGGCGGCGGCCGCGTCGGCGGGGATCGGGCGCGCGGCCAGCTCGGTCAGCTCGGGGTAGAGGTCGAGCTTCCACGGCTCGAGCTTGCGCATCAGCTCGCGCTCGTCCTCCTGCACCATGAAGAAATGGATCTGGTGGGCCATGCGCTACGCGTGGGTCGGGAGCGGCGCGTGGCGCTCGGCCGCGTCGAAGAGCGCGACCACGTCCGCGTCGGCGATCTCGAAGGCCTGCTGCAATGCCTTGAGGACTTGGAGCTCGGCGGGCAGCTGCTTGCGGTTGGCCATCGCCACCGACGCGGCGAGCCCGAACGCGAGCTGGCGCGAGGGCGCGTCGGGCAGCCGGCTGGCGAGCGAGGGGAGCACGTGCTCGAGGTCGTGTCCCTTCGACACCTGCTCGGCCGCGTGCTCGAGCGCGTGCCGCAGATCCTCCGCCTGGATGCCCTGGAACTCGGGCCGCTCGAAGACGCGGCGATAGATCTCTTCGATCTCGTCCTTGGTCACCGCGCCGTCGGCGCCCGCGGCGAGCATCATCGTCTCGAAGAGTGCGGCCTGGCGGGTGCGGTCGCCAAAATGGACGTGGCGTTGGGACATGGGATTTCCTCGAGTGAGCGGCGATCCTCGTCTGTGCCGAGGCACATGTCCAGCGAGCAGTTGGCGCGCCCGAGGAGAAGCGGGCGGGCCGTGGTAGTTTTGCAGATCCGGTCGGCGGCGCATTGCGGGCCGCTGCCGTCATGAGGTGTCGCGTGGCATTCAAGCCGCTGCTGCTGATCGCGTCCCCCCCCTCGCCCGCCTCGACGGCGCAGCATCCCTGCCGCGCCCGTCCGGCCCACCTTGCCGCGCTCGCCGCCGTCCTCGCAGCGCTCGCGTGCGGACAAGCCGGATCGCGCTCGACCGCGCCTGGCGCGGCCCCGCTCGCGCTCCGCGGCGGCGCGTCCGCCCAGGTGATCACGCCGCTGCCCCTCCCCGCGGACGCCGGCAACGGCCCGCAAGTGAAGGCGGTCTGCTGCAACGCGAACAACTTCGGCGGCGCCGATCCGCTCACGCAGGCCTCGGCGCTGGTCAACGGCTACACCGCGCTGCAAGTCCCGGCCGCGCCGCCGACCAGCTTCTCGGTCGGCTCCTGGCCGCTCGGCGTCGCGGTCGATCTGTCTGGCGGCGGCTCGGCCGACGGCCTCTTCACGCAGAACCTCGACCCGGGAAAGATCTTCGGCGGCGAGAAGAACAACTGGGCCGGCCTCTTCTCTGGCTACCTGCGCGTCGACCCCAGCTCCGACGGGCAGCCGCAGGAAAAGACGTTCGTGATCGCCAGCGACGACGGCTTCCGCTTCGCGGTCAGCGACGGCAGCGCGGTGCAGTCGATGTACTGCAACACCGCCAACCGCAGCATGTCGACGACCTTCTTCGGCACCGTCTACTACGCGGGCTGCCCGACCCCGTTCGGCCAGAGCTCCCTCACCGTGACGTTCCCCGCGGCCGGCGGCCTCTTCCCTTTCGATCTGCTCTACTTCAACGGCACCGGCAGCCAAGGCATCGAGTGGTCGTGGGCGAACGGCAAGCCGGCGCTGCCGACCGCGAGCAGCCTGAACGGCTTCGCGCTGGTGCCTGCCGATCACCTCTACGCGCCGGCGGTGCAGGCCTCGCTGACGGTGAGCGACGCGAACAGCCCGGTGCAGCCCGGCGACACGCTGACCTACTCGGTGAACATCACCAACACGGGCAACGCGCCGCTGAGCACGTACACGTTCTCCGTCAAGGTCGACAGCACCCAGCTGACCACGCTGGTGCCGGACATGGGCGTGACCTGCTCGAACAGCGCGGGGCTGCTCGTCTGCCCGCTCTCGCAGGTGCTCAACCCGGGCAGCTCGGTGAGCGGCACGTTCACCGCGGTGGTGCACGCGGGGCTGGCGGCGAACACCATCATCGACGTGCAGGGCGTGGTCACCGGCCTCGCCACCGCGCCGGAGGTCGCCAACGCGGTGGGCGGCGCGGGCGAGCAGACGGCGGGAGAGATCTACGCGCTCACCGACGATCCGTACGTCGTCCCGGGCAGCAACTTCGAGACGGTGGACACCGGCAACACGCCGGCCGCGCTCGCGAGCAGCGTCGCCGTCGGAGACGCCGATGACGACGCGACCCGCGTGGTGGTGGGCACCGCTGTCGAGGCGCCGCCGGTGATCACCGGCCCCGCCAATCCCTGCTGGGCCGACGTGACGCAGTCGATCTCGGGCACCAGCCACGCGCCCGCGGGCGTCACCGTGGAGGTCTCGTACACCGGGCCGACGCCGGGCTCGCCCGTCGAGAGCTGCACCGCCACCACCGGCGCCGACGGCTCCTGGCGCTGCGCCGCGAGCGCGTTCGCCGACGGCAGCTACAGCGCGCGCGCGCGGCTGGTCGACGCGGGCGGTAACGCGGGCGCCTGGAGCGCGGCCTATCCGTTCGTGGTCAACGCGCCGTTCGCGCCGGTGATCATCACGCCCTCCAGCGGCGAGGCCGTGCACAGCTCGCTGGTCGTCTTCAGCGGCACTGCGCAGCAGGTCGCCAACGGCGAGACCGTGCGCGTGACGGTCGCTCCCGCGAGCGGAAGCCCGCTCATCTGCAACGCGACCACGCTCTCCGATGCTTGGAGCTGCAACCTCTCGCTCCCCGACGGCGCCTACTCGGTGACCGCGGCGGTGCTCGAGACCACTGGCGGCCCCGGCAACGTGGGCGGCCCGGTCGCGTTCACCGTGGTCACCGGCGGCGCGTGCGGCTCGACGCTGCAACAGACCGCCTCGCCGAGCAACAACAGCCGGCCGACCTTCCAAGGCACCGCCGGCGCGGGAGACTCGCTCCAGGTCTGCTCGGGCGGCGCATCGCCCTGCGGCGCCGGCTCGACGGTGCTCTGCAGCGTCGCGACGGTCCCGAACAGCGGCGCCTGGTCCTGCCAGCCCGCGAGCACGCTCGCCGACGGCAGCTACACCGCGGTCGCGGTGGCGACGGGCAACAACGCCTCCATCTGCCCCTCGAACAACGACGTCTTCGTCATCGACACCACGGCGCCCGCGCCGCCCGGGTTCAACCCGCCCGCCTCGCCGACCGCGCTGGCGACGCCGGTCTTCAGCGGCACCGGCATTCCCGGCGATCAAGTGCAGGTGGGCGACGGCAGCGGCGGCGCCTTCGGCAATCTGCTCTGCAGCGCCACCGTCGCGCAGGACGGCAGCTGGAGCTGCACCTCGTCCGCGCTCGCCGACGGCAGCTACTCGCTGCAGGCGGTGCAGGTCGATCTCGCCAGCAACCGGAGCGGGCCCGCGGTGCAGCCGCTGGTGGTCGACAGCGCGCAGCCCGACGCGCCCACGCTGGCGGGGCCTGCCTCGCCGACGAACAACCCCAAGCTCGCCTTCACCGGCCAGAGCGACTTGAACACCACCGTGCTGGTCCACGATGGGCTGGGCAACCTGCTCTGCCAGACCAGTTCGGTCGTCGCGCAGAGCCAGGGCGCGGCGCGGGGCAACTGGAGCTGCACCACCGCCACGCTCGCCGACGCGAGCTACACGGTGACTGCGGTGGCGCAGTCGGGCGCGGGCGTGCTCTCGCTGCCCTCGGCGGCGCTGACCATCGTGGTCGACACCACGCCGCCAAACCCGCCGGTGCTCGACGCGGTGCCGAGCCCGACCGCGCAGCACCTGCCGCTCTTCTCCGGCTCGGCTGAGGCCGGCGCGCTGGTGGCCGTCTTCGAAGGGAGCACGCAGCTGTGCAGCGGCCCGTCGGCGGGGCGCTTCTCTTGCACGTCGCAGGTCTCGATGCCGAACGGTCCGCACACGGTGACGGCGAACGCGACCGACGCCGCGGGCAACGTCTCGCAGATGTCCGCCGGGGTGTCGTTCATCATCGATGACACCAGCTCGCCCGCGCCCACGCTCGACCCGATCGCGACGCCGCCGGGCGGCCAGCCCGGCTTCACCGCGCAGACCGAGCCGACCTTCACCGGCACCGGGGTTCCCGGCGACACCGTCTCCGCGCGGCTGGTCGGCGGCGCCACGCTCTGCACCGCGGCGGTCGGCGGCGACGGAAACTGGAGCTGCGTGAGCAGCACCGAATTGATTGGTGTCCCACCGACTTTGTACAACGTCGAAGCGGTGCAGCAGTCGCCCGGCGGGACGCATCCGGTGTCCTTGCCCTCGGCGCCGATCAGCTTCACCGTCGACACGCACGTGCCCGTGACTCCCGAGCTCGACCCGCCCGCAACGCCCACCACCGATCACTCGCCGACCTTCACCGGCAGCGCCGAGGCGCTCGATCTGGTCGAGGTCGACGACGCCACGCAGGGCACGCTCTGCACCGCCTCCGCCGACGCTCAAGGCAACTTCAGCTGCTCCCCAGCGGCGCCGCTCGCCGACGGCGACTACCTGCTCACCGCGCGCTCGAGTTCGCGCTCGGGCGTGGCCAGCCTCGACTCCACGCCGGCGCGGCCGTTGACCATCAACACGCAGCCCACCGGCCTCGCCGCGCCCACGCTGAATGCGCCCGCCTCGCCGACCAACCACGCGCAGCCCACCTTCACCGGCACCACCACCGCGGGCAGCCAGGTCCTGGTGATCAGCAACGGGCAGACCGTCTGCAGCGGCCTCAACTTGAACGGCAGCTGGAGCTGCCAGCCCGCTTCGCCGCTGCCCGACGGCACCTACTTGCTCACCGCGCGCGCGACCGACGACGCGGGCGACGTCTCGCCGGACAGCGCCGCGGTCACGCTGGTGGTCGACACCACCGCGCCGGCTGTGCCGATCATCACCGCGCCCACGGCCGATCAGACGCTCGAGGACCCGGCGGTCACCGCCACCGGCACGGCGCAGGTCGGCACGCGCGTGACCATCTCGGTCGACGGCACCAACGTGGCCGCGCTGCCCACCGCGGCCGACGGCACGTGGACGACGCCGCTCGGCACGCTCTCGGGAGGCTCGCACACGCTCATCGCCAAGGCCACCGACGAAGCGGGCAACGTCAGCCCGCCCGCGTCGGTCGATTTCAACATCCAGCTGCTCGGCACGGTGCGCGGCGGATGCGCGAGCGGCGGCCTGCCCGCGCCGCTCTTCGCGCTCGCCGCGCTGCTCTTCGTCTGGCCCCGCCGTCGCGCGAGGGGTCTTCGACGCAGCTCACCCGCGTTGAAGCGCGCGCTCGCATCGCTGGCCGCGCTGCTGCTGGTCGCCCCCACCGCGCGCGCGCAGCAGCTCGACCTGGGGACGCTGCAGCCGGCGTCCGACGGCAACGGCCTCATCGGCGTGCAGGGCGCGCGCGCCCCGATCGACGGGGACCCTCGCCTGGCGGTGAACCTCTGGTTGGACGGCGCCTACGAGCCGCTGGTGTTCCACCCGAACATCGGCGGGCGCGAAGTGCTGGTGATCGATCGCATCGAGAGCTTCGTCGGCGTCCAGCTGCACATCTGGAACCGCTTTTCGCTCGCGGCGCAGCTGCCCATCCTGCTCAGCGAGAGCGGCGACCTCTCCGCGCTGCCGATGGCGGCGCGGCCGGCGAGCGGGCTCGGCACCGCGCTAGGCGACATCCGCGTCACGCCGCGCGTGTCGATCCTGCGCCAGGAGACCTCGCCGCTCGATCTCGCGGGCGAGCTGTCGATCACCATCCCGACGGCGGGCCACGCCGCCTACGCGGGCGACTCGCGCTGGCAGCTGCAGGCGCTCGGCTCGGTGGGGCGCCACATTCTCCTCGGCGGCGTCGCCTTCGAAGCGCTCGCAAACCTGCTGGTGCGGCTGCGCACGCCGGAGTCGATCCTCGACGTGAAGCTGGGCAACGAAGTGGGCGCGCGCGGCGGCATCGCGTGGCTGCCGCAGGACACTTCGCCGTCGGTCCCGCGGCGCGTCTTTCTGGAAGCGGAGGGAGAGAGCGCGCTGCGCGGGGCGTTCGCGCCCGGCTCCATTCCGGCGGAGTGGCGGCTCGGCGCTTCGTTCTGCGCCACGCGCGCGATCTCGTTCGACATGGCGTTCGGCACCGCGCTCTCGAGCGGCGTCGGCTCGCCGCGCGCGCGGCTAGTGCTCGGGCTCGCCTTCGCGCCCGAGGCTTGCAACGACGCGGCGCGCAGCCGCTTCGCGCCGCGCGCGCCGCCGGTCTCGTTCGTCGCATATACCCCGCCCGCGAAGAGGCCGGCCGCGCCGGCCAGCGCACCCGCGCCGCAGCCGTCCACGCCGGCTGCGCCCAGCGCGGGCGCGAGCGCTCCGGCTGCCTCGCCGGCTGCGCCAACGGCCGCGGCCTCGCCGAACGGCCTCGCGAAAGCCCCGGCGACTGGCCCGGCGAATCCATCGGGCGCCGCGCCGTTCGTGGCCGCGCCGCCGGCCGCACCCGCGGGCAAGCCAGCGCCGCTGCCGCCGCCAGGGAGCAACGCGCTGGCGCTCCCCGATCTCGACGCGCTGCCGCTCGCCGCGCTCCCGGCCGCGGGCGCTGCGGCCGCCCATACGCCCGCGACCGCCGCACCCAACGCAGGCGAAGAGCCGCTCCCGCTCGCGCCGCTGGTCTCTCTCGACAGCGCGCCCGCGGCCCCCGCGCTGAAAGTCACCGCGGACGATCGCGATGGCGACGGCGTGAACGACGCGGTCGACTCCTGCCCCGACACCGCGGGCAGCGCGAAGAACCACGGCTGCCCCGACGACACGAAGATGCACGTCGCGCTCTCGGTGAAGAAGCTCGCGGTCGACAGCCGCATCGAGTTCAAGGCCGACAGCGCCGAGCTCGACAAGCGCTCCGTCGTGCTGGTCGAGCAGGTCGCCGCGGTGCTCAGCAGCCACCCCGAGATCGCGCACGTGAACGTCCGCGTGCACATCGGCAGCGGCATGCCCGACCCGCAGGCGCGCGCGCTCACGCAGGAGCGGGCCGACGCGGTGGCGAAGCTGCTCGCCGCGCACGGCGTGGGCGCGTCGCGGGTCAGCGCCGAGGGGGTCGGCGCGTCAGAGCCTGTCGCGCCCAACCTGAGCGCGCAGGGTCGCCGCAAGAACGAGCGGGTCGAGTTCGTGCTCGGCAAGTAGCCGCCGTTCTTTGATGCAGCCGCGCGCCAGATCGCGCGCGACCGCACTGGGAGCGGACGCGCGCGATCGCGGCGCGAGGCGTTTCTTGCGGGCGCAGCGAAGAAACGGCAGCGCGCTAGGAGATGCGCTTGAGGCGCGACGGCGGCTTGGGAGCGCCCGTCGCTTTCAGGTCGGCGTTGCTGAACGCCTGGGGGAGCAGGTCGGCGAGCGTGGTCTCGATTTTCTCGCCGTCGGGCGTCGCGTAGACGACCGGCACGTCGCGCGCGCAGAACTCCGAGAGCACTTGCCGGCAGCCGCCGCAGGGAGGGACGGGCCGCAGCGCGCCGCCGACGATGGCGACCGCGTCGATGCGCGCGTGGCCGGCCGAGACCGCCGCGCTCACCGCGCTGCGCTCCGCGCAGACGCCCAGCGGGAACGAGCTGTTCTCGACGTTGGCCCCGACGAAGACCTCGCCGCCCGCGAGCACCGCGGCGCCGACGAGGAAGTTCGAGTAGGGCGCGTGCGCGTTGCGGCGGACGCGAGCCGCCGCGCGCAGCAGCTCGGGGAGCGCGGCTTGGGGATCGCGGCGGACTGCGCGGCGAACGGAGCTTCGGGCGGGGCGGCTGGCCATCGCGAGCACGGTAACACCCAGCGCGCGAACGGCCACTTTTCCGCCAGGCGCCCGGCGGCCCGAGGGCTAGCTGTAGCGGGCGAGCCCGACCGTGATGTTGTCGGTCCCGCCGTTCTCGTTGGCCTCGGCGACGAGCTGGTCGCACGCCTTCTGCAGGTTCTTCTCCTGCGAAAGGATCTCGGCGATGCGCGCGTCGGTGACCATGCCGGTCAGGCCGTCGCAGCAGACCAGGCAGATGTCGCCCGGCTCGAGATCGAACGCGTTGAGGTCGACCTCGGCCGACTCCATCCCGAGCGCGCGGGTGATGATGTTCTTGTGCTGGAAGTTGGCGATCTCTTCGTCGCTCAAGCGGCCGGTCTTGATCAGCTCGTTGATGAGCGAGTGGTCGCTGGTGGCCGGGTGCAGCTCGCCGCGGCGCCAGAGGTAGCCGCGCGAATCGCCGACCCAACCGAACGTCGCGCGCTTGCCGCGCAGGAGCACGCCCACAAAGGTGGTGCCCATCCCGCTCTTGCGCCGGTCGGCCTCGCCCACTTCGCGGATGCGCTGATTCGCCCACTGCACGCCGACGACGAGCAGGTTGCCCGCCTCGTCGAGCTTCTTGTTGAACGGGAACGGCCAGGTCGCGTTGGTGTCCTTGGCGATCTCGAAGAACTTCTTGATGGTGTCGACCCCGATGCCGCTGGCGACCTCGCCCGCTTCGTGGCCGCCCATGCCGTCGCAGACCACCGCGAGATCGTGCTCGGGCAGGACGAGAAGCGCATCCTCGTTGTGGTCGCGTTTGCGGCCGACGTCCGTCGCGCCAGCGTACTCGGTGGCCATGGTCTGGTTGAGCATATCCGATCGATTTCGGCTGGGGAGAGCCGAACTGCATCGGTCGATCGGTCGAGGCTCCGGCTCTAGAATTTTTCGGCGCCCGGCGGTGACGCAGGGCTCCATTGGCTGCTCAGGAACGCGGCCGAGCCCCACGGTGGCCCGTGCGCGTCGGTGCTCCACTGGCCGAGGCTCAAGCTGGCCGCGAGCAGCACGGCCACGCCCAGCCCGAGTTTGCGCGCGCGCGCGGGCGCCTCGAGCAGCAGCGGCGCAAGCAGGCAGAAGAGCGCGGCGAGCCCCAGCGCGAGCAGCGTGGGCAGCGCGCTCCACAGGCCCGGCACGCCCGCGAGCTGGAGCAGGTTGCGCGCGACCCAGCCGTGCGAGAGCAGCGGCGCGACGATCTCCGCGAGCGGGCCGTGCGGCTCGTCGGGAAAGCCCTGGCAGACGGTGGAGGCGAGCCCGGTCGCGCCGATGGCCGCCGCTCCCGCGCCGCCGAGCAGCGCGGTGCCGAGCGCCCGCGCCGCCGGGGCCAGCCGCGAGAGCGCGAGCGCCACCGCCAGCGCCGCGAACGGCGCGATCGGCGTGATGTAGCGCGGCCCGACCGTCCAGCCGCTTCTCCAAAGCGCGTGCGTGCTCTGGAAGGTCAAGTAGTAGAGGACCACCGCCAGCGCGCAGGGCAGCGCCCGATCGACGCGATCACGCCCGACCGCGCCAGGAGCGGCCGGGAGCGATCGGGCGGCGCGCTCTTCCCTCCAGCGGCGCCACGCGAGCGGCAGCGCGCCCAGCGCGAGCGCGGTCCATGGCGCAAAGAAGAACAGGCCCATCGCGGGCGAGAAGAAGCTGCCCCACAGCCGCTCGCCGGTGGGGAGCGAGATGCCCATGAAGCCGGGCGCGATGTCGCGCTGGAAGCCGGCGTTCTCGAGGAACGAGTAACCGGTGCGCCAGGGCGCGCCGTAGACGGTGGTGTGGAACTGCGCGAAGAGCGCGCCGAAGGGGACCGCTCCGAGGAGGAAGAAGGCGACCCGCGGCCAGACGCCCGGCCCGGACGCCGCGCGGCGAGGCAGCACGCGAGACCAGAGCCAGCCCGCGCCGATCAGCATCGCCGCCGGCGCCGACTGGTACTCGATGCAGATCGACGCGGCGAGGAAGAAGCCGGCGAGCGCCGCCCGCCAGCGCTCGCCCTTCTCCGCCGCGGCCGCGCTCTCGGCGCTTCGCTCCGGCCAGAAGATCGCGAAGAAGGCGGCGGCGAGCATCACGCCGGTGAGTTGGTGGCTCGCGACCATCTGGCCGAACGTGTACGAGAGCGAGCCGCACGCGCCGGCCAGCACGGCCGCGAGCGCGAGCACCGGCGGCACGCCGCGCGCGAGCAAAAAGCGGCGCGCGCAGAGCCACAGCGCGATCGACGGCAGGATCGCGAGCAGCCAGCGCAGCAGCAGCACGTACTCGTCCTTGGCCGGCCTGCGGTGCAAGAGCGCGCGGGTGAGCGCGTTCTGCGCGAAGACGATCGGCGCCGCCAGCAGCGAGACACCGGGCGCCTTGCCCGAGTAGAGCGCGCCCGCGCAGTTGGGCCCTTTCAGGCGCGGGTTGTCGCAGACGAGCGACTTGTCGTTGACCCATCCCCACTCGGCGAAGAGCGAGCCGGTGTCGATGAGGCGCCCGCCCGGGACCTGCACGCGGTGGCCGATGGCGTAGGTGCCCTGCTCCGCGATGGCGCGCGCCATGTAGACGCGCACCAGCTCGTTCGGGTTGTTGATCTTGGGGAAGAAGACGAAGAGCCAGCCGTAGGCGACCAGCAGCAAGAGGCAGAGGGCGAGCTCGCTGCGCGGCCCGGCAAAGCGGTCGTTCATGGATGGGCGCTCCGGCACGGCGCGCATGCTACGACGTGCCCGCAAACCCCGGTCTGGAAATCGGGAGAGGAGCGAGGAATGGCCGTGCGCCGCGCGCAAGAGATCGCCGCTCAACGGGTTGGCACTGCAATCATTGGTACTGCAATCATTGGTACCGCAATCATCTGCGCGGCCGCGTGCGCACCGGTGGTGCATCGCAACCCCGCTGCGCTGCTCGCGCCCGATCGGCCCGAGCTCGTCTTCGCGGCGAAGGCGTCGGGCGCGAGCCTGCCCCCGCTGCCCAGCCACGGCTGCCACCTGCCGCTCGCCGGGCGCACGCAAGCCACGCCAGCCGACGGCGCGGAGCGCCGCATCAGCAGCGGCGGGCGCACGCGCCGCTTCCTCCTCGAGGTCCCCGCCTCCGCCACGACGAGCGAGGCGGGCCCTGTGCCGCTGGTGCTCAACCTGCACGGCCTCACCGAGTCGCCGGGGATCCAGCAGCGCTTCTCCGCGATGGGCGAGCTCGCGCAGGCGCGCGGCTGGGTGCTCGCCTGGCCGGAGGGCATCGGCTACTCGTGGAACGCGGGCGCCTGCTGCGGGCGCGCGCGCGACGAGCAGGTCGACGACGTGGCCTTCCTGCGCGACCTGGTGGCCGAGCTGGGCCGCGAGCTGTGCATCGATCTGCGCCGCGTCTACGCGACCGGCATGTCGAACGGCGGATTCATGAGCTACCGGCTCGCCTGCGACGCGAGCGATCTCTTCGCCGCGGTGGCGCCAGTGGCCGCGGTCGACGGCACCGCGAGCTGCAAGCCGTCGCGCCCGGTGCCGCTGCTCGCGTTCAACGGGTCGAGCGACCTGGTCGTGCCGATCACCGGCCGCCGCTGGGACGGCTTCCCCAGCGCGCAGGAGAGCGTCGACCGCTGGAGCGAGCGCAACCGCTGCGGCGGCGAGACGCGAAAGCTCTACTCGCGCGGCGACGTGCTCTGCACCGCCGCGAGCGGCTGCGCCGGGCAAGCCGACGTCGTCTTCTGCTCGGTGAACGGCGGCGGGCATACCTGGCCGGGCGGCATGGGCGTTCCGTACCTGGGCAAGACCAGCGACTCGATCGACGCCTCGCAGGCCATCCTCGACTTCTTCTCCGCGCACGCGCGGCAATAGGCGCGCACCCCCCGCGGCGAGATGGTTGCCTTAGGCAACTATCCCTTGCTCGCCTCGACGATGGGCAGGCGCGCCGCGCGGATGGCCGGCAGCAGGCCGCCGAAGAGGCCCATCCCCACCGCGAACAGGCTCGAGCCGATCGCGACGTTGGGCGAGAAGGCGAGCTGGAACTTGGTCTCGGTGAAGTTGCCGAAGTTCACCGTGGTGAACGAGACCTTGCCGAGGAAGCTCGCCAGCGCGCAGCCGGCGGCGGCGCCGAGCACCGAGAGGATCAGGCTCTCGATGAGGAAGCTGAGCAGCACGGTGCGGCGCTGGAAGCCGAGCGCGCGCAGCGTGCCGATCTCGCGCAGGCGGCTCGCCACCTGGCCGTACATGGTGATCATCGCGCCGAGCGTCGCGCCGAAGGCGAAGAAGATGGCGATGAAGATGCCCAGGCCCTTGATGAAGCCGGCCAGCTGGCCCGAGTTCTCCTCGTAGTAGACGTCCTCGCGCTTGGCTTCGAGGTTGAAGCGCGGGTCGGCGTCGACCACCGTCTTGAGCTGGCCCAGGTCGGACGGATCGCGCAGGCGCACCGTCATCGACGAGTAGCCGGAGGTGCGGTTCATCGCCTGCGCGAGCTGGTCGGCGTCGGCCCAGATCTCGCTCTCCGCCGAGCTGCCGCCCGACTCGAACACGCCGACCACCTTCCACTCGCGGCGCGCCTTCTTGAGGCTCTCGCCCAGCTCCGCGCCGGCGTAGCGGCCGCGCGCGGCCTTGCCGATCATCAGCTCGCTGGTGCCCGCCGCGGGCAGGCGCCCCTCGATGATGTGGATGGTCGGCTTGCGCACCAGCTCGTAGCCGTCCTGCGTGAAGCCGCGGAAGCCGACGTTGGCGGGCCCGGAGTTGTCGATCCGCTCGAGCTGCTGGATCACGTAGAGCTCGGGCGAGGCCATCGCCTTGCCGCCCGACTGCGCGACCGACGGATCGGCCGCGAACGTCTTGGCGCCGTCGCGCGAGATGAACGAGGTCAGCTCGGAGGTCGAGCCCTTGCGCAGGAGGATCGCGTTGCCGGGCGAGCCGGTCGACTTGAGCGTCTTCTGGACTCCGTTGGCGACCATCATCACCGCGGCGAAGACGAAGACGACGAGCCCCAGGCCCATCGAGGTGGCGATGGCGGTGACGCGGCGGCGGAAGATCGAGCGGAAGTTGTAGGAGAGCGGGATCATCGCGGGCTCACTCCTGCCGCCGGAGCGCGGCGACCACTTCCATCTTCGAGGCCGACCAGGCGGGGAACGCCGACGCGAGCGCGCCGATCGCGAGCGTCGCGCCCACGGTCATCAGGCCGGTCGGCAAGCTGAAGCGCATGCCGGAGAGGAAGCCGAAGCCCTCCACCGTCTTGCCGAAGGCGTTGAGGATCGGATTCGACAGCGCGATGCCGAACAGCCCGCCGAGCAGGCCGAGCAGCGAGCCCTCGGCGAGCGTGAGCAGGAGGATGTGCTTGGGCAGGAAGCCGATCGCGCGCATCGCGCCCAGCTCGGCGGTGCGCTCGCGCAGGCCCATCGCCAGCGTGTTGCCGAGGATGAGCGCCATGATGATGAGGATCACCAAGCTGACCGCCTGCAGCGCGGAGAGGATCGCCGAGCTGCCCGAGAGGAAGCTCAAGCGGAACGCCTTCTCCGTTTCGGTGTGCGTCTCGTTGTCGGAGTTGGCGAACAGCTCGTCGATGGCCTTGATCACGCGCGGCGACTCGTCGGCGTGCGCGACTTTGCTGGTGATGACCCCGACCTGATCCTTGCGCGAATCGGACAGCCCTTCGTTGAGGCGCGCCCAGTGGAACCACATCGTGTTGGCGACCGACGCGTCCTCGGCGTCGACCAGCGCGGCCACCTTGAAGCGCCAGTCGCCGGGATAGATGTCGCCCTGCAGCGGCACCGTGTCGCCGATCTTGAAGCCGTACTTCTCCGCCAACTTCTTGCCCATCAAGCAGCTGTTGCGATCGGCGATGAACTCCTCCTTCGAGCCCTCGACGATGTGCAGCTCGAAGACGTCGATGGCCGAGACCGGGTCGACCGCGAACTGCGCGAAGAAGTTCTTCGGATCTTTGTAGATGCCGCCGAACCAGTTCGACCAGGTGACGCGGGTGACGCCGGGGACCTGCTCCACCCGGTGCACCGCCGAGAGCGGCAGCGGCTGCGTGATGGAGATGGCGTTGCGCGTGACGACGCGATCGCTCGAGCTCTGCTCGCTGTTGGCGTACCAGGCCCCGAGGATGGTGCGCAGCATGACGAACGAGAGCGCGGCCACCATCGTGCCGAGGATGGTCAGGCCCGAGCGCGTCGAGTTGCGAAAGAGCGCGTTGCGCAGCGCCAGCGTGGTGAGCGTCACGTCAAGAGGCCCTTGTCGAGGCGGCGCTGCACGGTGGCCGCCTCGGCCGCGTGCGGATCGTGCGTGACCATCACGATGGTCTTGCCGAGCGTCTGGTTGAGCGTGGTGAGCAGCGCGAGAATTTCTTCCGCGCTCTTGCGATCGAGGTCTCCGGTGGGCTCGTCGGCGACGATGATGGTCGGGTCGGCGACGATGGCGCGCGCGATCGCCACGCGCTGCTGCTGGCCGCCCGAGAGCTGCTTGGGGGTGTGGTCCATGCGATCTTCCAGGCCGACCAGCTTGAGCGCCGTCTGCACGCGCTTCTTGCGCTCGGCGCTGGAGAGGCTGGTGAGCAACAGCGGCAGCTCGACGTTCTCGGCGGCGGTGAGCACCGGCATCAGGTTGTAGAACTGGAAGATGAAGCCGATGTGCCGCGCGCGCCACGACGCGCGCTGCGTCTCGGAGAGGCGCGCAACCTCCTCGCCCGCCACCTTCAGCGAGCCCGAGGTCGGCTCGTCGATGCCCGCGATCAGGTTGAGCAGCGTGCTCTTGCCCGAGCCCGACGGTCCCATCAGCGCCTCGAACGCGCCGGCCTGGATGGTCAGGTTGATGCCGTCGAGCACCACCACCTCCTGCTTCTCGCGCAGGTAGACCTTCCGCAGATCGCGGATCTCGACGATGGGACCGCTCAAGTTTTCGCTCACGGAGACTTCTCCTTCACGTGCATGCCTGCGTGAAAATCGGCGGCCGGTTTGTCGACGACCTTGGTGCCCGGCGCGGGGCCGCTCTTGATCGAAATGAGGTTGCCCAGCGCGGGCCCGAGCACCACCGGCTGGCTGGCCAGCGTGCCGTCGGGCTGGATCACCCAGAGGACCTTGTTGTCGCCCAGGCCCGCCACCGCCCCCGGCTGCACCGCGGGCGTGGGCGCGGCCTGCGTCGCGCTCGCGGAGAGCTCCTTGGCGAGGAAGGTCACCTTCGCGCCCATGTCGGGCAGCACGCCGTCCATCGGGTCGATGAAGGCCACCTTGACCGTGACGGTGGCCTTGGCGCGATCGACCTTGGGGCGCACCTCGTGGACCTTCGCGCGCCAGCTGCGGCCGGGGAACGCGTCGAGCGTGATCTCCGCGGGCGTGCCCGGCTGCACCTTGATGACCTGGCTCTCGCTGACGTCGGCCTCGACCATCAGCGAGGAGAAGTCGGCGAGCGAGGCGACGCCGCCGTTGCCGCCCGCGCCGGCGCCCACCGCGCCGAAGACGATCTCGCCGATGTCGGCGAGCTTCTGCGTGATGCGGCCGGCGAAGGGCGCGCGCACGTAGCAGTTGTCCAGGTTCACCCGCGCGACCTCGACCAGCGCGGCGGCGGCGGCCATGTCGGCCTTGCTTGCCACCGACTGCGCCTTGGCCGAATCGAGCCGCGCCACCACCGCGTCCTGCGCGGCCGGCGAGGAGACGCCCTTGCGCTGCACGACCTGCTCGCGATCGTACGCGCGCTGCGCGTCGCGCGCGTCCACCTCCGCGCGCAGGAGCTTCGCCTCGGCCGACTTGTAGTTGGCCTGCGCCTGCAGCAGCTGCGCCTTGTAGTCCTGGTCCTCGAGCACCGCGATGAGCTGGCCCGCCTTCACCTCGGTGCCGTCCTCGACGAGGATCTTCGCGAGGCGCCCGCCGGTGCGCGGCGCGACGTTCGCCTTGCGCTGCGGGACCACGTAGCCAGTGGCGACGAGCAGCTGCTGCGCCTGCGTCGGCGTCACCAGCGCGACGGTGGTCGTCTCGACGGTGGGGATGAGCAGCCGATCGGAAACTTGTTGGTACACAAACCATCCGCCCGCGGCCACGGCCAGAGCGGCCAGGAGCCACTTCAGCCACGAGGGCAGGCCGCGCTGGCGCGCGCTGCGGTCGATGCGCAGCGAGTTGAGCTCGGCAGCAAGGTTGTTCGCGGGAGTGTCGGGCACGAGCGCGCGCTTCTAGCAAATGCAGCCGGGCAAGCAAGCGCCGGAAGGCGCCCGCCCAGTGGCGACGCGCGGCGCGACGGCCATCGGGAGCCGCGCCGCTGTCGCCGGGCCGGGGTCATGATTGGATGCGGGGGCGATTCGGCGGAAAAACAGGGCGCCTCTCGCCGAGTGAAATGCTACTGGTCTGCGGCGCAATTCATCCGCGCAGCGACACTTGGACGCGAGGTGCGCCGTGAGCAGGCAAACACCATCCCGGCCGCCGCCGCTCCCCGAGCCCCTGCTCGAAGGGACCTTCCTGTTCCTCTCGCAGTTGCAGGGCTCGCGCGTGTTCGCCGAGGGCAAGGCGGCCGGCCGCCTCGCGGACTTGCTGGTCGAGCCGACCGACGACGCCTATCCGCGCATCCGCGCGCTGCGGGTCCTGGTCGGCGCGCGCGGCCAGCTGCGGCGGGTGGAGTGGGCCGACGTGCTCTCCTGCGAGCCGGGCCGGGTGGAGATCCAGTCGCTCGCCTCGCTCAAGCCGCTCAACCTGCCGCCCGACGAGATCCCGCTCTCGCAGGACGTGCTCGACCGGCAGATGCTCGACACCAACGACGCGAAGGTCGAGCGGGTCAACGACCTGCACCTCTTGCGCGCGCGCGGCGAGCTGCGGGTCGCGCACGTCGACGTCGGCTTCCGCGGGCTGGTGCGGCGGATGGGCTGGCAGGGGCCGGTCGACGCGGTCGTGCGCACGCTCAAGCCTGGCGCGGCCTATCTCGTGCGCGAGCAGTTCATCCCCTGGAAGTACGTCAAGCCCCTCTCCTCGGGCGCCTCGCGGGTGCGGCTCGATCTGGCGCGCGACGCGCTCGCCGATCTGCACCCGGCGGACCTCGCGGAGATCCTCGCCGACCTCGATCGCCGCAAGCGCGCGGTGCTCTTCCGCGAGCTGCCGGTCGAGGCCGCCGCCGAGGCGCTCGAGGAGTCCGAGCCGGGCATCCAGCGCGAGCTGATCAAGATGGTCGACGCCGCGCGCGCGGCCGACATGCTCGAGGCGATGCCGCCCGACGCGGCCGCCGACCTGCTGGAGAACCTGTCGCAGAGCGAGAGCGACTCGCTGCTCTCGCAGATGGAGCCGCGCGAAGCGCGCGAGGTCGAAGAGCTGCTCACGTATCACGAGCACACCGCGGGCGGCATGATGACGCCCGACTTCATCCGCCTGAAGCCCACGCTGCTCGCGGCCGACGCGCTCGCCGAGGTGCGCCGCCAGGCCGAGACCGTGGAGCACCTGCAGGATGTCTTCGTGCTCGGCGCGGGCGACAAGCTGGTCGGCTGGGTGCCGCTGCGCGCGCTCCTGCTCGCGCACCCCGACGAGCCGATCACCGCGATCATGCAGGAACACCCCGCGCCCGTGCAGGCCGACGACTCGCCCGCGCTGGTGGCGGACCTCGCCGCCAAGTACGACCTCTACTCGCTGCCGGTCGAGGCCAACGACGGCCGCGTGCTCGGCGTGATCACGGTGGACGACATCCTCATCCGGGTGCTGCGTGGCTGACGTCTCCGCGAGCGGCATCGCGCGCGCGACCACCCGCGGCTGGCGCGGTCGCTGGATGCGCATCGCCGCCGTCTTCGCGGTGATCGGCCCCGGCATCATCACCGCCAACGTCGACAACGACGCGGGCGGCATCGCCACCTACTCGCAGGCCGGCGCGGACTTCGGCTACTCGCTGCTCTGGACGCTCATCCCCATCACCTTCGCGCTGATCCTGGTGCAGGAGATGTGCGCGCGGATGGGCGTGGTCACCGGCAAGGGCCTCTCCGATCTCATCCGCGAGCGGTTCGGCGTGAAGGTCACGTTCTGGGTGCTGCTCGCGCTGGTGCTGGCGAACCTGGGCAACACGGTGGCCGAGTTCGCCGGCGTCGCGCAGTCGCTCGAGGTCTTCGGCATCTCCCGATTCGTCTCGGTGCCGATCGCCGCCGCGGTGGTCTGGGTGCTGGTCGTCAAGGGGAGCGCGAAGATCGTCGAGCGGATCTTCCTGGTCGCCTGCCTCTTCTATGTCGCGTATCTGGTCTCTGGGTTTCTCGCCAGGCCCGACTGGCACGAGGTGGCGGTCGGCACGTTCAAGCCGACGCTGCAGCTGACCGGCCCCGCGCTCACCATGGTGGTCACGCTGGTCGGCACCACCATCGCGCCGTGGATGCAGTTCTATCTGCAGTCGGCGGTGGTCGAGAAGCGCATCACCATCGACGACTATCCGCTCTCGCGCCTCGACGTGGTGCTCGGCTGCATCGTCACCGACGTGGTCGCGTTCTTCATCGTGCTCGCCTGCGGCGCGACCATCTTCAAGGTGGGCGGGCACATCAACGACGCCAAGGACGCGGCGATCGCGCTGGGGCCGCTCGCGGGCAAGTACGCCTCGAGCCTGTTCGCGTTCGGCCTCTTCAACGCGTCGCTCTTCGCCGCCAGCATCCTGCCGCTCTCGACCGCGTACTACGTCTGCGAAGCGTTCGGCTGGGAGAGCGGCATCGACAAGCGCCGCGAGGAGGCGCCGCAGTTCTACTTCCTCTACACGGCGCTCATCGTCGTCGGCGCGGGGATGGTGCTCATCCCCGGCCTGCCGCTGCTCAAGCTGATGCTGCTCTCGCAGACGGCCAACGGCGTGCTCCTGCCGTTCATCCTCGTCTTCATGCTGCTGCTCGCGCAGGACGGCCGCCTGATGGGCCAGTATCGCAACGGCCGCGTGCTCTCCTGGATCTCCTGGGCGACGGTGGTGGTGCTCGCGGTGCTCACCCTCGCGATGATCGCCTTCTCGCTGCGCGACGCGTTCGTTTGAATCCCTCGAAGAAAACGGGCTCCCATGCATCGACACTCGACGGGCTCGACGGCGGCAGCGGCCGCGCTCGCCTGCGCGCTCTCTGCGTGCGGCGCCGAGGGGCCGCGGCCGTTTCCGCGCGACTTCAACGACGCGCCGGAGAGCGCGCTCACCTCGTGCACCGACGCGGGCCTGCTCGAGGGGATCGACGTCAGCGTCTACGACGCGACGGTGGGCTGGAGCGCAGTGCGCGACGCCGGCATCGTCTTCGCCATCGCGCGCGTGAGCGACGGCATCCACACGCCCGACACCTACTTCGATTCCAACTGGGCGCAGATCAAATCGGTCGGGATGATCCGCGGCGTCTACCAGTACTTCGAGCCGGCGCAGGATCCGCACGCGCAGGCGCAGCTGATGCTCTCGCACCTCGGCGACTTCGGGCCCGGCGACCTCCCGCCCGTGATCGACGTGGAGACGCTCGACGGGCTCGACGCAGGGCCTGCCACCGCGGCCGTGCAAGCCTGGGTCGACGACGTGCAGAGCGCGCTGCACGTGCGTCCGATCATCTACACCTCGGCGCGCGTCTGGACCGAGTTCGACAACCCTCCGCTCGACGCGGACCTCTGGGTGGCGAACTGGCAGGTCAGCTGCCCCGCCATCCCCACTCCCTGGTCGAGCTCGGGCTGGACCTTCTGGCAGTACAGCTCGACGGGCACCGTGCCCGGACTCTCCGCCGAGCCGGTCGATCTCGACCGCTTCAACGGCTCGCTCGCGCAGCTCGAGGCCTACGTGGGCGCGGCGCCGCTCGACGGCGGCGTCGACGCGGGCGCTCTGGACGGCGGCGCTGGCGATGCAGGCAGCGACGCGGGAGCATCCGCGAGCGACGCGGGCTCGCCCGTCGACAGCGGCTGCCCGGCCGGCGAAGAGGTCATCAGCGGCGCCTGCTCGCAGATCCCCTCGTCGGCGGGCGGCTGCAGCAGCGCGGGCCCGAGCTGGCTGCTCTGCGCGGCGGTCGCGCTCGCCTTCGGATGGCTGCGCACGTTGCGCGCCCCTCGCAAGCCCTGCTAGGGGGAGCGTGATGATCCTCGCCCGGCGGTCCATCTCTCCTCGAAGCGCAGGCGCCCTGCTCTCTGTCGCCAGCGCCACGCTGTTGCTGCTCGGCCCGGCCGCGCGCGCCTCCGATCTGATGGGCGCCGAGAGCTGCCGGGCCTGCCACAGCGAGGCCTACCGCATCTGGAGCGAGAGCCCGCACGCGCGCGCCACGCAGGCGCTCGATGAGCGGCAGCGCCGCTCGCAGCTGTGCCTCTACTGCCACTCGCGCGACGAGATCCGCTCCGGCCAGGCGCTCGTCTCCGACGTCTCGTGCGAGACCTGCCACGGCGGCGGCCGCTTCTATCAAGCGGAGGTGGTGATGCGCGACCACGAGCTCTCGCACCTGTTCGGCCTCGCCGATCTCTCCGGCGCGAACGCCGCGCCGCTCTGCCTCTCCTGCCACGGCGGCGAGCAGTCGCAGCTCAAGCCGTTCGACGTGCAGGCGGCGATGGGCCGCATCGATCACTGGTCGGCGGACAGGGCAGCGCGCAAGGGCAAGCAGTCGCAGCGCAGCCCGCACGGCGCCGCGGCCGCGCACACCGAGGCGACGACGCCGGTCAATCCCGCGGGCCAGTCGCTCGGGCAGGACGCGCAAGGTGCAAAGCCGGCCGCGGCGAAGACGCAGCTCGGGCGCTGGCTGGTCGCGACCGCGGGCGCGCCGTGACCGAGATGGCCGGGCCGGCCGAGGCACCGCAGGCAGGCCTCGGCGACAGCGCGGCGACCGCGCCGCCACCTGCCCCGCGCGAGCCCGCTCTGCGCCCAAGCGCGCTGGACGCGGCCTGGCGCTTCTTCGCGTCGCCGCGGCTCACCATCGCCAACCTGGTGCTGCTGCTCCTCGCGCTCTGCGCGAGCGCGCTGATCGATCCATCGAGCCAGTCGCTGGCGGCGCTCGAGCAGTCGGCCTCCGGCGGCGGCTCGCGCTTCTACCGCCTGCTCGAGCTCTACGATCCGCTGCGCAGCGCCTGGTTCACGCTGCTGCTCACCTGGATCGCGCTCGCCTGGCTCGCCTCGTCGATCGAGCATCTGCCGCGCATCTGGATCCTCCTGCGCCATCCCGAGAAGCAGCTCGAGCGGCTGCGCGGCCTGCGCTTCCAGACGCGCGGCGCGCGCGAGGGCGAGCCGGTCAATGAGCTGGCCCGCGCCGAGCAGGTGCTGCTGGCGCGCGGCTACTCGGTGGAGAAGCTTCCCGCCTCGAGCGACGGCGTGCTGCGGCTCTTCGCGGAGAAGTCGCGCCACACCCGCTTCGGCATCGCGCTGGTGCACCTCGGGCTGCTGCTCGTCCTCGTCGGCGCGATCGCCGGACGGCTCACCGCCTACGAAGGGATCGCCACCGTCGCGCAGGGCGGCGGCGAGACCGACGCGTTCGTCGAGCGCAAGCCGGACGGCTCGCAGCTCAAGAGCAAGCTGCTCGACCCGTCGAGCGGCCGGCCGCTCTTGGTGCGCTGCGACGACTTCCGCTTGCAGGAGCCGGTGCCAGGCCGCCCCGAGACGTTCGAGAGCGATCTGCGCCTCTTCGAGAAGCAGCCCGACGGCTCGGCGGGCCGCCTGCTGGCGCAGCAGACGGTGCGCCCGGGCGAGCCGCTGCGCTACGGCGGGCTCTCGCTCCAGTCGTCGAGCTACCGGCAGATCGACGAGCAGATGCGCGCGCGGATCACGCTCGTCGACAAAGCGAGCGGGCTCAAAGAGGAGCTGCTCCTGGGGCCGGGCGAACCGGTGCAGCCGGCCGAGGGGCTGCGCTACCAGATGGTCGACTACGCGCCCGACTTCGCCGGGCAAGGGCCGGCCGTGCAGGTCCAGCGGCTCGAGCTGCCGCCCGGCGCGCAGATGCAGGCCGACGGCCGCCCGCCACCGCAGGCGAAGTTCAGCTCGTTCTGGGTCTTCGCCAGTCGGCCCTCGTTCGACGCGGACAACCGGGACGATCGATTCGCTTTCGTCTTCGACAAGCTCTCGCAGGCGCGCGCCGCCGTGCTGCGCGTCTCACACGATCCGAGCCCGCCCTGGTTCTACGCGGGCGCGCTCTGCGTGCTCGCGGGTGTCGTGCTCGCGCTCGCCGGCGCGCACCGCCGCGTCTGGGCCGCGGCCAGCGCGGGCCAGCTCGCGCTCGGCGGCGAGACCCACCGCTACGCCCGCGCCTTCGACCGCGAGTTCGCCGCGCTCTGCGCCGCGCTCGATCTGCAGCTCGCCCCTTCTCTCCGCGCGCCGCCCGCGCCCGGCGACGCACCGTAAGGCCACCCATGCTGGTCCTCTCCGCCGAGTTCTTGAAGTCCGCGCCGACGCGACAGGAGTGGCCGCACGACGGACCGCCCGAGGTCGCGTTCTGCGGCCGCAGCAACGTGGGCAAGTCGAGCTGCCTGAACGTGCTCGCGCAGCGCAAGGCGCTCGCGCGCGTCTCGAACACGCCCGGCCGCACGCGGCTGATCAACTTCTTCGACGTGACCGCCTGCGAGAAGACCCGCTCGGGCGCGCGCGGCAAGGAGCACGTGCTGCGGCTGGTCGACCTGCCCGGCTACGGGCACGCCGTCGGTTCGAAGACCGAGCGCGACGGCTGGCGCAAGATGATCGAGGAGTACCTGAAGAACCGCGAGGCGCTGCGCGCGCTGGTCATCCTCGTCGACGGCGAACTCGGTCCGCAGGCGAATGATCTCGAGATGCTCGACTGGTCGCGCACGCTCCCGCGCAAGCTGCTCATCGTCGCCACCAAGCTCGACCGGCTGCCGAGGACGCGCCGCGAAGCGCAGCTGCAGAAGATCGCCAGCAAGCTGCAGATCCAGCGCAGCGATGTGCTCGGCTTCTCCGCGAAGGAGTCGATCGGCGAGGACGAGCTGTGGCGCGCGCTGGTGCACGCATGCGAGGCCGTCTAGATCTGTTGCATACCAACGATTTCGAGCAGTGAGCAGGAGCGCGGATGCAGACGTCGATTGCGGCAGGGCGAGGCGCGGGGGTGCGTTGGCGGCGGCTCCTCTCGAGCTGGCTGTTGGCGGCGGCCGCGCTCGGGACCGCGGGCTGCGGGCTGGTCAGCAAGGACGTGCCGATCGTCTCGCAGCTGACCATCGGTGGCTTCCCGCCCAACCCGTTCTCGCTGGGCGCGAGCTCGATCACCACGCCGCTGCAGGCGAGCGCGGGCGACTTGAGCAAGCTGTCGTCGGTGACGCTGAGCTGGGCCACGCTCGCCACCACCGACGATCACGATCTCTCGTTCATCACCGGCGGGAGCATCACCGTCTCGGGCAACAACCTGCCCACCGTCGAGCTGGCGAAGCTGGGGCCGCCCGGCGTGGTCGGAACGGTGAACTACACCATCGAGAACTCGACCGACCTGCGCGCCTACCTCGAGGCGGGCGGGCAGATCTCGGTGGCGATCAACTACAACGAGCCGGCCCCGGTTCCCGCGCGCGGGCTGCAGCTGACGCTGAACATCCACGCGACGCTGTAGGGACACTTCGGGCCTTGGGCGGCAGTTCCCAGAGCCTCACGACCAGAGGTCGAAATCATTGCGGTACCAATGATTGGTACACAAACGATCTGCTTGAGACGTAAGTCCCCTCGCGTTTGACGCGAGGCGGCGGTCGGTTGTGCTTCTTTTTGGCAACATCTTGCGCATAGCGTCCCGCCGCGTTTTGAACCCGGTGAGGCGCCGCATGAAACTCCAGATCGTTTGCATCGCAACCCTCTGCGCGCTGGTCGCCGGATGCCACAAGGCGGCGGAGCAGCCGAAGGGCGAGGGCATCTTCAGCGAGGGCTGCCCGGTCGCCAACGAGTCGCGCGCGCTGCAGATCACCAGCGCGACGCAGAAGATGACCGGCTCCGACGTGCTGGCGACGCCGGGCGACTACTTGCTGATGAACGAGAAGGCCGCATTCGTCATCGACGCGCCGCAGACGGGGCCGTTGTATCCGAAGACTTACTACTACTACGGCGGAATCCTCGTCGACGCGGCGGCGGTGAGCGGCTGCGCGCAGGCGAGCGTCGAGCGGTTCGGCGAGCTCGCGCCCATCTTCGGCATGCTCGACACCAGCGACTTCGGCAACTCGGTGCTGCGCGCGTTCCACGGCACGTCGATCTCGGTGCTCAACGACGGCAGCGACGGCAAGGCCGCGGTGGTGCGCGTGCACGGCGTCGACGATCACTTCTGGCTGGTGGAGATGACGCTGCTGCGCAACGTGATCGAGGGCGGCACGCCGCGCAGCTTGAGCGACCCGATCGGCGTCTCGCTCGACCTCGACTACATCCTCGAGCCGGGCTCGGCGGTGCTGCAGCTGCAGCTGCACATCACCAACACCAACTCCACGCCGCTCAGCCTGCTCACCGGCGCGATGGTGAACTCGTCGAACAGCGTCACCGCGCGCGCCTACTCGTCGGGGCAGGAGAGCTTCGGCGGCTTCGCGGTCAACATCGGCGCGCCCTGGTTCGTGCAGGGCGCGAGCGACGGCTCGTACGCGCTGGCGATGGACACGCCGTTGATGGGCAACCTGAATGAGTCGGGGATGGACGCGCTGGTCGACCTGAACGAGGCGATCGTCGCGCCGCTCGCGCTCGCGCCGGCCGGCTCGAGCGGCGACACGCAGACGGTGAGCTACTACGTCGCGGTCGGCGCGACCGACTCGAACAGCGCGGTGCAAGCGCTGCAGGCCAACGCGCCCGCCTCGCTCGCGCACCCGATGTATCCGGTCTCGGGCTCGGTCATCGACGACGCCACCGGCCAGCCGCTGGCGGACATCGACGTCGAGCTGCAGCGGCAGACCGGTTCGGACACCTGGTCGGCGATGGACGCGTTCCACACCGACGCGCACGGCAACTTCAGCGGCGCGGTCGCGCAGTTCGACGGCGCGACCTTCCGCTTCGCCACCGACGCGCCCGGCCGCATCGTCTCCGCCTCGCAGAGCTTCGACAGCAACTCGATCCCCTCGCCCACGCTGCACGTCGCGCCCAACGGCACCCTCGCGCTGCACGCGGTCGACGGCAACGGCGCGCCCATCCCGGTGCGCCTGCAGCTGCGCGCCGACGGCGCGGCCGAGATGGATCTCTTCCCGGTCAAGGGCAGCGGCAACGTCAGCCTGCCGCCGGGCGACTACGAGGTGAGCGTCACGCACGGCTACGTGTACGAGCCGTACGAAGGCACGGTCACCATCACCGCGAACCAGTCGACGCCGCTCTCGGTGACGCTGCCCAAGCTGGTCGACACCAGCGGCTTCCTCGCGCTCGACTCGCACGTGCACGCCGGCCCCAGCATCGACAGCCGCCTCGACGTGGGCACGCGCCTGCTCTCGGTGGCAGCCGACGGCATCGAGGTGTTCGTCCACTCCGATCACGAGATCATCAGCGACTACACACCGCAGCTCGCCGACGCAGGCCTCACCGGCACCATGGCGGTGGTGGCCGGCGAGGAGGTCACCGCGACCATCCCCGAGCACACCAACATGTTCCCGGTGCAGCCCGACCCGACCCACCTGCGCGGCGCGCCGGTGCCGTGGTTCGGTCTCGACTTCGATCACATCTTCGCCGCCGAGCGCGCGCGCGGCGCCGGCATCACCGAGCTCAACCACCCGCGCATGGGCTGCGCCTGGATGTGCCTCATCAAGTGGAATCGCATCACCGGCCTGCCTGACGTCACCGATCCGTCCGCGATCGGCATGCTCCCGGGGACCAACCCCTGGAGCTGGGACTTCGACGCGTTCGAGTACATCAACGGCATCAAGAGCGTGACGCTCGATCCGGCGAACCCCGACTCGACCGGCATCCTCGACGACTGGCTCGCGTTCGCGAACCTCGGCCACCCGAAGACGGCGGTGGGCGTGAGCGACGTGCACGGCACCGACGAGGTCGGCAACGCGCGCACCTACTACGCGACCAGCGACACGGTGGCGACCTTCCAGGAGGCGAACCTGGTCTCCGCGATCAAGGAGCACCGCGCGCTGGTCAGCACCGGCGCGTTCGCGCGCGTGCAGATCAACGGCACCGCGAACATGGGCGACACCATCACCGCCACAGGCGGCACGGTCGATCTGCACGTGCACATCGAGGCGCTGCCGGAGCTCTCGATCACGCACTTCGTGGTGCTGGTGAACTGCGATCAGGTGGCGAAGATCGCGGCGACCAGCCCCTCGGCGGTGGTGAAGTACGACGGCACGATCACCATCCCGGTCGCGCGCGACGCGACGGTGGTGGTGCTGGCGATGGGAGGCAAGCTGCCGATGGGTCTCGAGCAGGGCGGCGACCCGACGCAGATGCCTCGCGCGACCACCAACCCGATCTTCGTCGACGTCGACGGCAACGGTGTGTTCGACGCGCCGGGCGGCAAGACCTGCACCTACGACCTCTCGGCGCCGTCGCCCGATTAGCTCAGCGCCGGACGCCTACGCATCGAGCCACTGCGCGTAGGCGGAGAAGCTGCTCTCGCGTCCGAGAAAATCGCGCACCAGGTCGGCGGCCTTCTTGCTGCCGCCAGGCGCGAGGATCGCATTTCGATAACGCTGCGCCGTTGTCGAATTCGATAATCCAGATTTGCGAAACTCGGTGAGCAGATCCTTCGCGATCACCAGGCTCCACATGTACGTGTAGTAGATGGCCGAGTAACCCTCGAGGTGGCCGAACGACTCGTGGAAGTACGTCCCCTCGACGTGCTGGAACGGCGTGTAGCGGCTCTGCAGCTCGGCGGCGAGCCGGGTCGTGTCGAGGCCGGCGGGGTCGCGGTCGTGGAACGACAAGCTGATGGCCGCGTAGAACATCTGCTGGCGCACGCGCAGCCCCTTGCCGAACTCGTCGGCGGCGCGCATGCGCTGCACCATCTCGGCGGGGATGGCCGCGCCCGTCTCGATGTGCCGCGCGAACGACTGCAGCACCTCGACGTCCCAGCACCACTCTTCGAGCAGCTGCGACGGCGCTTCGACGAAGTCCCACTCGGTGCGCACGCCCGACAGGCCGCTCCACTTTGTCTGGCCGCCGAAGAGGTGGTGCAAGAGGTGGCCGAACTCGTGGAAGAGCGTGACCACCTCGCTGTGCTCGAGCAGCGCCGGCGCGCCGCTCGCGAGCACCGGCCCTGGGAAGTTGCAGATGAGCGCGGCCTCGGGGAGCTTTGCGCCCGCCTGGCCCGACGCGAGCGTGAATTGCGCGGCGTGCTTGTACTTGCCGTCGCGGGGGTGCAGGTCGAGATAGAACCGGCCCAGCCGCGCGCCGCGCTCGTAGAGGTCGTAGCAGAGCACCGACTCGTGCCAGACCTTCGCGCCGGCGACCGGCTGGTACTCGACGCCGAAGAGCCGCGAGGTGAGCGCGAGCAGGCCCGCGAGCGTCTGCTTGAACTCGAAGTACGGGCGCACCGACTGCGCGTCGAACGAGAAGTGCGCGCGCCGCACGCCCTCTTTGAGGACCTCCGCGTCCCACGGATTGACCGTCAGGCCGCCGTTCGCCTCGACGAGCGTCTGGTGATCGCGCGCGCCGCGGGCCTGCGCGGCGGCGGCGATCTTCTCGATGAACGCGCGCGCGTTTTCCGCGCTGCCGATCATCTTGTCCTCGGTGACGTACGAGGCCCAGCTCGCGTGGCCGAGCAGCCCGGCCAGCTCGTGGCGCAGCGCGAGCAGCTTGCCGAGCACCGCGAGATTTTTCGGATGCGCGCGCTGGCGGTACGCGCGCCAGAGCGCCTCGCGCGCGCGCGACGACTTTGCGTAGGAGATGAACGGCACGTAGTCGGGCGTGTCGGTGGTGAGCCAGACCTTGCCGTCCGCGCCCGGCGCGTGCGCGCGCACGTAGTCGTCGGGGAGACCCGCCAGCTCGGCGGGCTCGATCGGCACGCGGCGCACGTCGTCGCGGATGTTGCGGCTGAACTCCTGGCCCACCCGCGTGAGCTCCTCGTTGAGCGCCTGGATGCGCGCGCGGGTCGCGTCGTCGCGGTCGACGCCCGCGCGGCGGAAGTCGCGCAGCACACGGAAGAGATAGTGGCGGGTCGCCGCGTCTTCGCTCGCGAGCGCGGGCGAGCCTTCGAGACGCGCGAGCGCGCGATAGACCTCCGGGTCGAGCCCGAGCTGCGTCGCCAGCGCGTCGAGCTCCTGCTCGCAGACCTCGGCCGCCGCGCGCATCGCCGCGTCCGGGTGCGCGTTGCGCGCGACGCTCGCCACCGCCGAGGCGTCACCGATGGCCGCGCCGATCTGATCGTAGAGCGCGAGCGCCTCCAGCGGAGCTGCGCTCGAGGGCAGCGCCTTGAGCGCCGCGATCTTCTCGCGCGCCGACGACATCGCCGCGCGGGCCTGCTCTTGGAAGACAGCCGGCGTGTCGGTGAGCGTGTCGGCCGCGGTGGGGATCAGTGCAGTCATCTCGTCCTCGCAGTGAGGAGCGCATCTAACCGCAGAGCGTCGAGCGATGCCGCGCGAAATCTCTCTCGAATTGTGCAAGCGATTCGCTCGGACACGGCTCGCCGCTTTTTCTTGAAGCACGCAAGGCGCGGCTCGATCCCAGCGCGCCGTGCCTTACCGTGCCGGCCGCATCTGCGACATCAGATCGCTCACCCGCGCCGCCAGCCGCGCGTCGAGCTTCTCGCGGAACGTCTGCCACGCCTGCAGCGTGCCCTGCATCGCGATCTTCTCGCCGGCGACGATCTGCATCCCCGCCGGCGGGTCGAAGCGCTGCGCGCCGCTCGCGTCCGAGAGCTGCAGCACCGCCAGTTGGTGCTTGGTCTTCAGCTCCTCGACGGTGAGGCCGGCCAGCTCGACGCCCGCGACGATCTCCGCGACCACCAGGAGGCGCCCGCCCATCTCGAACGAGTTGAGGATCGACGGATCGAGCGCGGCCACGGCCAGCGCGGGCGCGGAGTGCGCGGAGGTCGAAAAGGCCTCGAACTGGAACGCCTCGCGCGTCTTCGCCACCAGGTCGTCGTCGAAGAGGCGGATGACGACGCGGATGCCCGGCTTCAAGCGTCGCGCGTCGAGCGCGATGTTGAGGTTCGCCAGATCGTCGTCGGTGGCGCAGACGATGGCGCGCGCCTCGGCGAGGTTGCTCTGCTCGAGCGCGCTCGAGCTGCGGACGTCGGCCACCAGCACCGGCACGCCGGCCGCGCGGATGGCCGGCAAGAACGGCGCGTCGGCCTTGCGCTCGATCACCACCATCGGGATCTCGAGCCGCTGGTACTGCTGGAAGATGCGGAAGCCCACCCGGCCGGCTCCGCACACCACCACGTGATCCTTCATCGTTTGTGCGAGCACGGCGAACCACTCCTTGTCGTCGCGTTGCTTGGCAAAAAAGAGGAACGCAAATCGGACGAGCCCCTGCGCGACGGAGAGGATGCCGAGCGGCGGGATGATGGCGTAGACGGCCTCGAGCAAGCCGTTGTCGGGGACGTCGCCGACGGTCTGCGCGAAGAGCAAGAAGTAGGCGGTGATGAGGCCGCGGCCCCAGCTGACCGGCGCGCCGGCGCGCGCTTGCAGCCACCAGATGAGCGTGCCGCCGCCGACGATGAGCGTGAAGAGCGAGATGAAGGTGAAGCGGAAGCGGCGCAGGAGAGCGCGCAAGTAGAGCAGCTGTGCGCGCCAGGTGCGGTGGCGACGCTTCGGCTTCGTCGCGGAGAGCGCGTTCACGGGCGGGCTGGTTAACACGCGCGCGCGGCGCTCTACAAACCAGCCCGCAAGAGGGCCGCGAGCAGCTGGGCGAGGCGCGCCGACTCGAGCGGCGAGGGGCCGTCGGGGAGCAGCTGCGCTGCGAGCGCGAGCGCTTTCTCCTCGAGCGCGAGCGTCTCCAGCGCGCGCTGCAGCTCGTCCTCGGCCGCGCCCGCGTGGACCAGAAGCGCCTCGCGCTGCGCGGGCGCGAGCGGGCCGAGCAGGCGCGCCGCGAGCGCCGCGCGCTCCTCGGCGCTGACCGAGAGGCCGGACAGGCGGGCGAGCCCGGCCAGCAGCAGCGTGCGCTGCGCGTGGAGCAGCGAGACCGAGTCGGGCGGGCGCGAGCCGCGCTGGTGAAGCAGCTGGGCGGCGCGGCGGGCGCGGACAAGCGCGGAGCCGGGCGGCGAGCGCGGCGAAGCGGGCCGCGGCGGCAAGCTTCTTTGCGCGAGCGCGGCGCGCGCCGACTCGCGCAGGCAGAGCCGCGCGTCGTCCGCTTTGAGGTCGGGCAGGCCCTGCGCGGCGAACACGCTCCAGCGCGCAAGCGCCACCTTCGAGAGGCGCGCGCCCTCGAGGATCTCCGGCCAGCGGCGCTCTTGGTAGTGCAGCGCGGCCGCGCTGGCGCTCATCCGGCGCGCTTGGTCGGCACTCAACACCTCGGCCGCGCGCGCCTTCGCGATGGCGTGCTCGGCGTTGACGAGCGCCACCGTGAGCGGGGCGAACTGGTGCTCGGCGCTCGCGTGCAGCAGTGCGACGGCCGCGTCGTCGTCGAGGCCATCGCGATAGCGCGCGTAGATCTGGCCGACGCCGATCATCCCGTGCGACGCCAGCTCGCTCGCCCGCAGCGCGCCCATGCTGGAGGCGCCGAAGAGCAAGACGCCCGCGTCGAGCGCGTCGAGCAGCTCGTGGTGCCAGACGCTCGGGCTCGATTCGAAGACTCCGTCGATCAGCGCGATGGCGCGCGGCCTCCGGGCGAGCGCGCGCCAGAGGTCTCCCTGCCGCGCAGGCGGTTCAAAAGAGACGCGCAGGGCCGCGCCAGGAGCGGACTTGCGCATGCGCGCGAGCTCTCGCCGCGCCTCGCGCCAAGGCAGCGACGGGCCGAGAAAGACGATCAGCTCGGGCCCGCCGCGCCCGGCGCTGCGCAGGGATCTCGCTGGCATCAGAGCAGCCCCGAGAGCAGAAGGCCGGGGGCGACCACCTTGATCACGCGCGCGCCCAGGCCGGGCGGCGCGAGGTCGACGGCGGCGATGCGCGCAACTCCCGCGGCGGTGAAGCGGCCCACCAGCTGGCCGCTCGTCAACGCAGGCTGCGGGCGCGCGGCCTTGCCGGGCGCGGCCGCGCGGCGCTCGGGCCTGTCCCTCGCCTCCGCGCGCGACAGCTTGCGCAGCTCGTCCACCAGGCCGCGCGTCGTCTCCGGATCGGCCGGCGCGATGTCCTCGCGCGCGCCGTGCACGTCGGTGAGGCGCGACTGGGCGGCCTCGAGCAGCGCGGCGAGCAGCGCCGCGTCGCCCGAGCTGGCGCAGGCGTATCCGGCAGCGAGCGGAACCGGCCCCTGCTCGTCGTCGACGAGGAGCGCGCCCGCCAGCGGCAGGTCGATCGAGCCGGCCCGCGCGGGCGGGCGCAGATCGAAGAGGTGGGCGGTGAGGCCGCGCGCGGCGAGAGCTTCCGCGAGCGCGGAGGTGCGAGGCGCCGCGCGAGCGAGCGCGCGCCGGTCGATCCGCCGCGTGCGCAGCGCCGCGCGCGTCCAGCCTTGCGGGAGCGCGCGCGCGAGCCCGTCGCGCTCGGCCGCCTCGAGCAGCGCGTGGCGCAGCGCCCGCTCGCGAGACGGGTGCGCCCCCATTCCGTTGCTCGTCCAGCGGTGCAGCGCGGGGCCCAGCCAGGGGCCGCTCGATGGCGGGCAATGGACGAGCGCCGCGGGGATGAGCACCTCGCGGGCGTTGCGATGCAGTCCCTCTGCTGCGGGCGCCGCGAGCACCTGCGCCGGCAGCCAGGCGAGGCGCAGCGCGGCCGCGCGCGAGGGCAGGAGCTGCGCGCCGCGCTCCTGCTCGAACGGCCAGGCCGCGACGCCGCGCTCCTGCAGCTCGTTGAACGAGGCCATCACCAACCGCGCCGGATCGGGGTGCTCCGCGGCCCACAGCTCTGCCGCCTCGAGCAGCGCGCCGGCCTTCGCCTGCGCCGCGCTGAGCCCCTTGCCGTTGGTGACTTGCAGCACGTGTGCGCCCGGCCGCACCGCGCAGGCCACCTCGACACCGCCGGGCGCTCCGGCGCGCGGGCCCGAGCGATCGAGCCCCGACACGCGCGCGACACGCGTCGCGCCGATCTGCCGCGCGAGCGCGCCCAGCGCGGCCGGCGTGAGATCCCGTTCCATTTCGTGCGCGGCGCGGACCATCGAGCGCGGCAAGCTATCAGGCGGCGCGCCTGAGAGCTCCGCGAAGAGCGCCGCGAACTTTTTGCCGCACGCCATGGCCAGCCGCGCTCCGCGCGGACGGAGTAGATTGCCCGCGATGGCCGCGCCGACCGACCGCATCGAGACCCCCGAGCCGAGCGCCGCGACGGAGGCGGTCGGCACCGCGGCGTTTCGCGAGCGCCTCCGCGCGACCTGGAGCCCGCGCTACTCGGGCCCGCTGCACGCGGCCTTCACCGCCTGCTTCGGCGCGGCCGTCTTCGCCGGTGCGCTCGCGCGCGTGCACTCCCCCACCGCGGGCCAGCTGGCGATCGTGCCGCTCACCTTCCTCTACGCGAACTTCGTCGAGTGGCTCGCGCACAAGGGCCCCATGCACCACCGCACGCGCGGGCTCGCGTTGGTGCACCGCCGCCACACGCTCGAGCACCACCGCTTCTTCACCCTGCGGGCGATGGCCTTCGACTCGAGCCGCGACGTGAAGATGGTGCTCTTCCCGCCGCTGCTCATCCTCTTCTTCTTCGGCCTCTTCGCCGCGCCGCTCGGGCTCCTGCTGGCGCGCTTCTTCAGCGCGAACACCGCGTGCCTCTTCGTGGCCACCGCGATGGGCTACTTCCTGAGCTACGAGCTGCTCCACTTCAGCTACCACCTGCCGCCGGACACGTGGATGGGGCGCGCGCGGCTGGTGCGCGCGCTGCGCCGCCACCACGCGCTCCACCACGATCCAACGCGGATGACCGAGGGGAACTTCAACATCACCTTCCCCATCTGCGACGCGCTCTTCGGGACCCGCCTCGTCGCGCGCCACGGCGAGACGCCCTGATGCCGCACACGATCGAGTCTGCGCCGCTCATCAACCTGCGCTGGATCGTCCGGCTGCGCTGGCTCGCGGTGGCCGGCCAGGTGGCGACCATCGTGGTCGGCAGCCACATGGTGGCGACGCGCATTCCGGTGCGCACGATGCTGGTCGTCTGCGGGTTGCTCGCGGCCGGCAACGCGCTGGTGCAGCTGTGGCTCGCGCGCGGCGGCAAGCCCACCGACCGGGCCTGCGGCTGGAACCTGCTCGCCGACGTGATCGCGCTGACCGCGCTGCTCGCGCTCTCGGGCGGCGCCTCGAACCCGTTTTCGCTCCTCTATCTGGTGCACATCACGATCGCGGCGGTGGTGCTCCCGGCGCGCTGGGTGCTCTCGCTGGCGGGCGCGGCCGCGTTCGCCTTCAGCGCGCTCGAGCTGATGCCGGTGATGCCGCTCGACCTGAAAGGTGCGAACCCGGCGTTCATCGAGCAGCGCGGCGAGTGGATCGCGTTCCTCGTCGCCACCGCGTTCATCTCGACCTTCTCGTTCCGCATCAGCCGCTCGCTGCGCCGCCGCGAGACCGAGCTGTCGCAAGCGCGCGCCGACGCGGAGGGGGCCGAGCGCTTCGCCGCGCTGGGCACGCTCGCCGCCGGCACCGCGCACGAGCTGAACACTCCGCTGGGCACCATCGCGATCCTGGCGGGCGAGCTGGTCGATCAGCTCGAGGGGGACCGGCGCGCCGAGGCGGCGGAGATCCGCGCGCAGGTGCGCCGCTGCAAGGAGATCATCACCTCGATGCTCGCGCCGCGCGGCGCCGACATCGAGCCCGAGGAGTTCGCGCTCGACGAGGCGGTCGCGCGCGCGATGAAGCGCTGGCAGCACGGGCGGCCACATCCGGTGGCCGAGCTGGCCATCGCGCCCGGCGCGGCCGGGGCCAAGGTGCGCCTGCCGCGCAACGCCTTCGAGCAGTCGATCGGCAACCTGCTGGAGAACGCCGCCGAGGCGACTGAGGGGCGCTCGTCGCGCAGCGTGCGCATCTCTCTCGAGCGGGCCGGCGACGATCTGCGGCTGACCGTCGCCGACAACGGCATCGGCGTCCCCGAGGCGCTGCACAACCGCGTCGGCGAGCCGTTCTTCACCACCAAGGGCCCCGGGCGCGGCAGCGGACTGGGCCTCTACCTCGCTCGCCACGTGGTCGAACGGCAGGGCGGCGAGATGCAGGTCCTCTCTCGCGAAGGCGAGGGCACGCAGGTGGTGCTGGTGGTGCCGCAGGCTTAGTTGTGCACGAACAGCACGTGGCTGAGCTTGCTGTATTTGAGACCAGGGGCCGCGCGAATCAGATCTTCCAGGTAGGTCGCGTCGCCGTCATGGCCTTTGTCGCGCCAGCCGAACTTCTTCGCGATCGACGTGCGGACAATCATGCAGCCGACGTCGATCGCCAGCCGCTGGGGCGCAGTCTGAAACAGCATATAGGGACCTTGCGGCCGGCCCCCCGGGCGGTTGTGGCTGTGGATCATGTCGCAGAGGACCAGGTCGACATCGCCCGCTTCAATGGCCTGGAACATGAACTCCAGAAAGCGCGGAACATAGTAGTTGTCGTCGTTGGTGATCAGCAGATAGTCGCCGTCCGCCTCGGCGATTCCGATATCGCGCAGCGAATGGCCATAATCGTTATATCGCTGCCCGGTGAATTGATAGTCGATGAGCGACGGATATTCCGCTTTATATCGCGCGAGAATCGCCTCCATCTTCGCGTCGGGGGCGTCGTGATAGATCTTCAATTTGAAGTTCTGCAGCGTCTGCGCGAGGAAGCTGTGAATCAAGATCGGTATCTGCTGATACCGCTGGTACGAGACGCAAACGATCGACAGGGTCTTGCGCGGCGGCTGATTCATCGCTCTATCCCAAGCCAACGTGTTTGAGCAGGAGTTGCACCGCCTGCGCCAACGTCTTTTGCCCGCCTTCGATGGCCCGGGTCCCGTTGCCGATCAACTGGACATGGTTCTCGAGCAAGAGCTGCCGGCGGCGCTGCTGCTCGAGCTCCTTGGAGAGGTTCACCAGCGCGCCCAGGCCAAACTTTCCCGACTGCAGATCGCGTCGCAACAGCTCGTTGCGCAGCCAGGCGTCGCACTCCTGGTGCGCGGGAGCGGTCGAGTTGCTGTAGTCCCCCTCCGGCGCGCTCGCGCGACGATGATAGTTGGCGAGCGGCCTGGCGATCATCCCGATGTTCCATCGCTCGAGAAATCGCAGGTTGAACTCCCAATCGCCGAGGACCGGCAGCTGCTCATTGAAGCCGCCCAGCTCGGCCCAGTGCGCGCGGCGGAAGACAAACGCATTGTTGGTGAAGAGATTGTGCGCGGCCATTTGAAAGAGCGACACCTGCGTCAGAGAGGCATTCCAGCTCTCTTTGCTTCGCAGCGCGGGGACGCCATCGGGCCCGAGTGCCTCGTGGATCACCACTGTCTGCGTGGCGACGCCGCCGCACTCCAACCGTCGATTGTCCGAGAGGAACGCGGCCGCTTCGGCGAGGAACGCCGGGTCCCAGCTGTCGTCGTCGTCGAGCAGCGCGACCAGCTCCGCGCCGCTGGCTCGAATGCCGGCGTTGCTCGCCGCCTCCATGCCGAGGCTGACCGGGTGGTGGAGGAGCTGGATGCGGCCGGCATATCTCGCGCGCAGCGGCTCGATGGCCTGCTCGACGCGCGCGGGATCGCCGCCGTCGTTGACCACGATATGAACCCAATCGGAATGGGTCTGCGCGAGGACGCTCTCGAGCGCGCGGCGCAGCAAGAGCGGACGGTTCTTGGTGCGGGTGATGACAGCCACCGACATGCTAGGGTCTCCTCTGGGCCAGAGGCTCCGCCGCGACAATTCGACGCGTGCGAGAGGCTCCTTCCCGGTCCACACTCCGCCTGAAAAAAAAGAACTGGAGACAGTATGCGCCTGCTGATTGTGGACGATGACGATTCGTTTCGCCACGCGCTGCGCAACGCTTTCCAGCGGCGCGGCTACGACGTGGTGCTCGCCGCCAGCGCCGAAGAGGCGAGCGAGGTGGCCCGCGCCACGCCGCCCGACTACGCGGTGATCGATCTGCGCATGCCGGGCAAGAGCGGGCTCGACGTGGTGCGCGAGCTGCGCGCGCGGCCCAAGCCGCCCGAGGTGGTGGTGCTCACCGGCTACGGCACCATCGGCACGGCGGTCGAGGCGGTGCGCCTCGGCGCGCTCAACTACTTGAACAAGCCGGCCGACGCCGAGGAGATCGAGGCCGCCCTGAAGGGCGCGCGCGCGCCGCCGCCGGTCGACGAGGTCCCTTCGCTCGATCGGCAGGAGTGGGAGTACCTCAACAAGATCCTCGCCGACTGCAACGGGAACATCAGCGAAGCCGCGCGGCGCTTGAAGATGCACCGTCGCACGCTGCAGCGGAAGCTGCAGAAGCACCCGCCGAAGGTGTGAGGAATCCAAGGTCGTGCTACATCGCGCGGCCCCGCGTTGACCGCGGGCGGGCTGCCGCGTTGGCGCCCTTGTGAAGCGAGAGCAGACAGATGATCCAGGTCATCGGCGTTACCAAGGCCTTCGCCGGCAAGAAGCTGTTCGAAGACGTGAACACGATGTTCCCGCCCGGGCGCCGCTACGGCCTCACCGGGCCGAACGGCGCGGGCAAGTCGACGTTCATGAAGATCCTCTCCGGCGATCTCGAGCCGGACAGCGGCACCGTCTCCCGGCCCAAGCGCCTCTCGGTGCTCAAGCAGGAGCAGTTCGCCTTCGAGGAGATGCGCGTCCTCGACGTGGTCCTGATGGGCAACAAGGTCCTCTGGGACGCGATGCAGGAGAAGGAGAAGCTGCTCGCCAAGACCGACCTCACCGACGAGGACGGCGCGCGGCTGGGCGAGCTCGAGGGCGTGGTCGCCGAGGAAGACGGCTACTCCGCCGAGAGCGAAGCGGCGACGCTGCTGCAGGGCCTCGGCATCCCCGAGTCGGAGCAGTCGCGCCTGATGAAGGAGATCACCGGCGGCGACAAGGTCCGCGTGCTCCTGGCGCAAGCGCTCTTCGGCAAGCCGACCGCGCTGCTCCTCGACGAGCCGACCAACTCGCTCGACCTCGACTCGATCCACTGGCTCGAGGAGTTCCTCCTCGCGTTCGAAGGCACGTTGGTGGTGGTCAGCCACGACCGGCACTTCTTGAACGAGATCTGCACGCACATCGCCGACATCGATTACGAGACGATCATCACCTACGTCGGCAACTACGACGACATGGTGCGCGCCAAGTCGCAGGTGCGCTCGCGCATCGAGGCGGAGAACCAGGACCGCAGCAAGCGCCGCGAGCAGCTGCAAGACTTCATCGCGCGCTTCTCGGCCGGCACGCGCGCCAGCCAGGTGCAGAGCCGCGTCAAGCAGCTGGAGAAGCTCTCGCTCGCCGACGTGAAGAAGTCGAACATCGCCCGCCCGTTCATCAAGTTCGAGCAGAAGCGGCCGAGCGGAAAGCAGACGCTCACCATCGAGAACGTCACCAAGTCGTTCGATGGGAACAAGCCGCTCTTCAAGAATTTCTCGGCGCTGATCACGCGCGGCGAGAAGGTCGCCATCGTCGGCAAGAACGGCGTGGGCAAGACGACGCTCCTGCGCACGCTCATCGGCGAGCTGCCGCCCGACTCGGGCACCGTCGTCTGGGGGCACGAGGCGCAGATCGGCTACCTGCCCCAGGACGCCAAGCCGATCATCCCGAAGAACACGACCTGCTTCGACTACCTGCACGACATCGACGCGAGCGCGGGCAACGAACAGCTGCGCGGCCTGCTCGGCCGGATGCTCTTTCGCGGCGACGAAGGGATGAAGCCGACCAAGGCGCTCTCGGGCGGCGAGGCGGTGCGCCTGCTGTTCTGCAAGCTGATGCTCGAGCAGCCGAACATCCTGGTGCTCGACGAGCCGAACAACCACCTCGACCTCGAGGCGATCAGCTCGCTCTCCGACGGCATCAAGGAGTACCCCGGCACGGTGCTGATGGTGGCGCACGACCGCGACCTGATCGCGAGCACCGCGACGCGCATCTTCGCGTTCCACGACGGCGGCCTCGAGGATTTCGCGGGCGACTACGATCAGTTCCTCGCGCGGCACGGCGGCTTCATCCAGGCTCGCTAGGCGAAGGAGATCCCGATGCGCGAACCTCGGCGGATCGGGATCGTCGGACTCGGCCTCATCGGCGGCTCGCTGGCGCTCGCGCTCCGGCGAGCGGAAAGCCGCGCCCAGAGCCGCTCTGCGCGATCGGGCCGGGTGCGGTTCGAGATCGTCGGCGTCGACACGCACGAGAAGACGCTCGACGATGCGGCCAGCTCGGGCGCGATCGATCTGCCCGCGCTGCCGCGCCAGGCGCCGCTCGAGAGATGCGATCTGGTGGTGCTCTGCCTGCCCGCGCCGGCGCTGCTCGAGTCGCTGCCCGGCATCGCCGCGCGCATGCGGCCGGGCGCGCTGCTCACCGATGTCTGCGGCGTGAAGGAGCTCCCGGCCGCGCTGGGCGCGGCCCAGAAGCGCGTGGTCTTCGTCGGCGCGCACCCGATGGCCGGCCGCGAGGAGCGCGGCTTTTCCGCGGCGCGGGCCGATCTGTTCGATGGCGCGTGCGTCGCGCTCTGCCCTGCGGTGGGCGCGTCGGAAGGGAACCAGACCTGGGCCACCTCGGCGCGAGCGGCCGTGCGCGCGCTCTGGAGCGAGGCCGGCGCGGGCCGCTTTCTCGAGCTGTCTGCGCGCGAGCACGACCGCGCGGTCGCCTACGCGTCGCACCTGCCGGCGCTCGCCGCCGCGGCGCTCTTCGCCGCGCTCGAGGGCGCGGGCGCCGCAGGCCCGATCGCGCGCGCCCTGGCTGCGGGCGGCTTTCGCGACACGACACGGCTGGCGGCCGACGGCACGGTGGGCCAGGCGGCGGTGCACAATCGCTTCATCCCAGGCGTGCTGCGCGCGCTCGGCGGAGAGCTGGAGAAGCTGGCCGGGCAGATCGAGCAGGGCCAGCGGGAGCCCAACGCGGCCGCGCTCGAGCCGCTCGCGCGCAAGCTGGAGAGGCTGGCCGACCGGCGCCGCGCGATGCCGCTGCCGCCCCGCAAGTGAGCCGACTCCTCAGCCGCGAATTTCGACCGAGAGCGTCTCGTCCGCGCCAGCCGCGAGCCAGCGCAATCCTTCGCCGCTGTTGAGCCCGTTGCCCGGCCCGGTCCACGGCTCGAGGCAGACGAACTCTTTCCCCGGCAGCGTCCAGATCACCCAGCGGACGAACGCGTCCGAGCCGACCACCTCGACCGCGCCCGACGCGCACCGCAGCGCGCTCTGCGTCGAGCCGTGGTCGAGCAGGTGCAGGTCCGACTCGCCCTGCCCCAGCGCGATCTCGCCGAGCGGGCGCTCGCGCTTCTCCACGTTGTCCCACGCGCGCGTCGCCGCGGTGTCGATGCGCGCGCCCGCCTTCTCGGCGAGCGGCACGAAGAAATAAGGATGGAAGCCGAACCCGTACGGCATCGCTTCGGCGCCGGTGTTGAAGACACGGATGGAGATGCGCAGCGCCGCCGCGCGCAGCGCGTACGTCAGCTCGACGCGGAACGGCCACGGATAGTCGCGCAACGTCTGCGGGCTCGACGCCAGCCGCAGCGTCACTTCGGCCGACGCTTCGGTGCTCTGCCGCACCAGCGCCCAGGCCGACGTCCGCGCGAATCCATGCTGCTTGAGCTCGCCCGACTTTCCGTCGCGAGCCCAGCGATCGCCTGTGAGCTTGCCAGGCGAGGGAAAGAGCACCGGGATGCCGCCGCGCACGTTCTTGCCCGCATCGAGGAACGTCGCCTCATCGAGGTAGAGCAGCTCGCGCCGGCCGTCGAAGAAGCGGGTCACCAGCGCGCCGCGCGAGGGCGCGAGCCAGAGCTCGCTGCCCGCCTCGCGATCGACGAGGCGCAGCTGGGGGATCGCGGCGGCGTGCGGCTCGATGTCGAATCTCGCGGTCATGGGCCGATGCTACGAGGCAATCGCGCCGCGGGCGAGCGCGGGACGTTTCGCCGCCCATGCGCGGGCGCGCCAATGCCCTATGCTGCGCGCCCATGATCGTCCGGCCTGCGCACCGCCGTCTCCTCTTACCGACCCGCCCGCCTGCCCGCCGCGCGCGCGCGACCCTGCGTTGGGCGCTGGCCGTGACGCTGCTGGCCTCGGCAAGCGCCCGCGCGCAGCTCGCGCCCGACGCGACGCCGCCGCCCGAGGCCCGCGGCGCCGCCCCGGCAGCGCCCGCGTCCCCGCCTGCGCCGATCACGCCGCCGTCGATCCTCGGCGAGCCGGTCTCCCCCGACTATCCCGCCGAAGCGCTCGCCGAGCGGAAGACCGCGCGGGTCCTGCTCCAGCTCGACATCGGCGTCGACGGCGCGGCGACGAATGCGCAGGTGGTCGGCGCGCCGCAGCCGGGCTTCGACGAGTCCGCGCTCGCCGCCGCCGCGCGCTTGCGCTTCAACCCGGCCAGGCAAGGGGAGCAGCCGATCGCGGTGCGCATCCAGTTCGCCTTCAACTTCGCGCCCCCGCAGCAGGCGCAGAGCGCGCCCGCGAGCCCGCAGGAGCAGCCCGTCAACTTCGCCGGCCGCGTGCGCGAGCGAGGCACCCGCCGCAAACTCGGCGGTATCGAAGTATCGATTCCCGCGCTCGACCTCTCCGCCATCACCGATCCGCAAGGCCGCTTCGAGATGCGCGGCGTGCCTGCCGGGAAGCAGGAGATCGTCATCGCCGCCTCCGGATATGAGCGGTTCACCGCCCAGGAGAGCATCGAGTCGGACAAGAAACTCGAGGTGGCTTATCTGCTGCGCGCGCTGCAGACCAACCCCTATGAAGCGACCGTCTCCGGCGAGCCCGAGCGCAAGGAGATCAGCAAGACCAGCATCTCCATCGAAGAGGTCAATCGCATCCCCGGCACGCAGGGAGATGCCTTGAAGGTGATCGAAGACCTGCCCGGCGTCGCCCGCTCGAGCCCCATCGGCGGCGGCTTCCTCATCATCCGCGGCAGCGATCCCCTCGACTCGCTGGTATTCCTCGATGGGCTCGAGATACCGCTGCTCTATCACTTCGGCGCGCTCTCCAGCACGGTCAATCCCGATCTATTGAGCGGCATCGATTACATCCCCGGCAACTTCTCGGTGGCCTATGGCGATATGATCGGCGGCCTCGTCTCGGTGAAGAGCCGCGCGCTGCGCGACGAGTTCCACGGATATGCCAATCTCAACCTGATTGAATCGAGCCTGCTCCTCGAAGGCCCGGTGCCCGGCGTCCCTGGATTGACCTTCTCCGTCTCGGGCCGCCGCAGCTACATCGACCTGATCCTCGACGCCGTATTCTCCAGCAGCGACATCGGCATCACCGCGGCGCCGGTCTATTACGACGCGCAGGTGCGACTCGATTACAAGCCGCCGGGCAGCAATCACACGCTGCAGTTCATCGGGCTGACCAGCGACGACTCGATATCGCTGCTCTTCAAGCGCCCGCTCGACGCCGATCCAAACGTGAGCGGCACGGTCGGCGCGGAGACCGGCTTCTCACAGTTCCGCTTGAAGGACATCTGGCACAAAGGCGATTGGACGGTCGACACCGTCGCCATGTACGAGCACCTGCTGCTCAAGTTCGGCGCCGGGACGACCACCGTCGATATCATCTCCAATACGCTCGACCTGCGTTCGACCGTCGACTACCAGCAGTCGAAGGCGCTCACGCTCAGCGCCGGATTTGAAGCGCGGTATCTGCACGCCGACTATTCAGCGAATATCCCGGCATCGGCGCTGGCGCGCGAGGGGGATCCCAACCAGCAGAATCCGCCCAATCCGGCCGATCCGCCGATCGTCGTCAATGGCGTTCCCTTCAATCGCTCTTCGCCCGCGCTCTTCGTCGAGGCGCGCTGGCGGCCGCTGCCCCAGCTGCTCCTCACACCGGGCCTGCGGCTCGATACCTTCATCTATACCGACCAATCCCATCCGGCAACGACGCTGGCGCCGCGGCTGACGGCGCGCTGGGAGATCAACGACCGTGTCGCGGTCAAGGCGGGCGCCGGTCTTTATACCGAAGGGGCGCGCAACGGCGATGCCAGCCCGCAGTTCGGCAATCCGAACATCCTTCCGGAGCGCTCGGTGCAGCTCACCGCCGGCGGCGAATGGAAGCCCATCCCTGGCATCTTTTTCTCGGTCGAGGGCTTCTACAACCGGCAGAGCTCGCTGATTGTCGCGAGCCCCATCTCCAACGTGGCCCTCGACAACGTCGGCATCGGGCGCATCTATGGACTCGAGTTCCTCCTGCGCAAAGAGCTCACTGACAACCTCTTCGGCTGGGTCGCTTACACGCTCTCGCGCAGCGAGCGCATCGACCAGCCTGGCGAGCAGTGGCGCCCCTTCGACTACGATCAGCCAAGCAACCTCACCATCGTCGCCAGCTACAAGCTGCCCTATGGGCTTCAATTGGGCGCCCGCTTCCGGCTGATCAGCGGCAACCCCGATACGCCGGTAACCGGCGCGCGATACTTCGCCAGCACCGATACCTACGCGCCGATCTATGGGGCGACCAACTCGACCCGGCTGCCACTCTTCCACCAGCTCGACCTGCGCGTGGACAAGGTCTGGACCTTCGACGGCTGGGTCTTGGACCTCTATCTGGACGTATTGAATGTCTACAACCACCGAAGCGTCGAGGGCACCCAATACAGCTATGACTATTCGCAGCAGTCCTATCTCCTGGGATTGCCGGTGCTCCCCTCGCTCGGCCTGAAGGGGTCGTTCTAATGCGCGCCTCGCGACTCACCATCTTCGCCGCCGCGCTCGCGGCGGCCGGCCTCGCCGCCTGCGGCAATGACTTTGAAGAGCAGTCGCAGATCACCCGGCTGCGCGTGCTCGGCGTGCAGGCCGAGCCGGCCGAGCTGATCCTGCGCGACGGCGGTCCGCTCCCCTCGACGACGTTCACGCAGCTCGCCATTGATCCCGCTGGCGGCGCCATCGTCACGGTGTTCTCTCTCTGCTATCAGCAGGGCCAGCTGCCCGCGGCGAATCTCGATTGCCCGGGCGACGCCGGCCTGCAGCTGCCCGACGCCGGCCCGCTCTCCGCCCGATTCGATTTGAATGATCCGGCGATTGAAGCGGTCGCGATATCGCTTGAAGACTCCTACGACGGGGGTGTGCCTGGCGACGGAGGAATCAGCTCGCTCCTCGCCGCTGGCGTCCCGATCGAGATCGGCTTCTCCGCGGACGCGCCCGCCTTTGAGAATCCCGATGGCGGCCCGCCGCCCACGGCCGGATATGCCGATCAGCATCTATTGGGATTCACCCAGATCACGCTGCGCACCGAAGATCCCGCGCGCCCGATCAATCAAAACCCGCAGCTTTCGGATATCGAGATCAATCAGCAGCCGCTGGCCAGCGACGGCACCAGCCTGCTCCACGGCGACATACAAGTGGAGATCGATCCGGTCCCCGCCAGCGACGCGAAGGAGACGCTGCCCGACGGCGGCGTCGAGAGCCTCGATTACTCTTTCTATTCGACCGCCGGCAGCTTGTCGGCGCTGCGCTCGACCGACACCACCGCGACCGGACAGCCGGGAATCATCAGCGTCGATTACACCACGCCGAGCATGTCTGGCCCGGTGCGCCTCTGGGTGGTGGTACGCGATGGCCGCGGTGGAGTCGGCTGGCTCGAGCGTGACTTCACGATCGTAGAGTAATTCGAGGGAGCCTCTATGGAAGCAGTCACGGGAATTGGCGGCGTCTTCTTCAAATCGAAGGATCCAGCGGCGTTGAAGAGCTGGTACGCGGCGCACCTCGGGATCAAACCCGAGGAGTATGGAGCAGTATTCGAGTGGGGCGGAGAGTCGAGCGAGAAGGGAATGACGGTCTGGTCGCCCTTCCCTTCGGAGAGCCAGCACTTCGAGCCAACCAATGCGCCTTATATGATCAACTATCGAGTTCGCGACCTGGATGCGATGCTCGCGCAGCTGCGCGCGGCCGGCGTCTGGGTCGACGAGAAGACGGACGACGGAGCGTTCGGTAAGTTCGGCTGGGCGCGCGATTGCGACGGCAATCGATTCGAGCTGTGGCAGCCGCCAGTATAGAGCGCCGGCGATAACCGCATATCCGCGCGTCCAAGCGTATTTCAGGCGGCGGATTTCGCCCGCGTCAGCAGCGCGACGCCCGCGAGGATCAGCACCATCGCGATCCAGGCCTCGCTGGAAACGGGCTCGTTCAGCAGCAGCGCGTCGCGGCCGTCATCGGCCTCCTGCCCGCGAGAGAAGTCGCGCGCAGAGAGCGTGTAGCAAGAGGAGACAAAAGAGGGCCAGTACAGAGCGATCGGGCATTGTCGATCGACCTGTACAGCTGCGTCTGGAGCAGGCTGGGCGCGGGTCCGCGAGCGCTTCTCGAGAGGCCGGCCGCGGCGGGTTAGCGCTTTACCCGGCTCGCCGGCATCGGCCGCGGGCTGCTGCCGACCGGGCGCTCGGGCTCCTTCTCTTCTTCGATCGACTGCTGTGCGCGCGCGGCTTCGATGAGCAGGTCGACCAGCATCTCCGCCAGCGCGGTGTGCTCGCCGAGCGCGTCGCGGTAGGTCGCGCGCACCGCGGCTTCGCGCTTGGGGTCGAGCACCGCGCGGCCGCTCTTGCGCTTGGCCGCGCCGATGGCGCGCGCGACCGAGAGGCGGCGGTGCACCAGCGAGGCGAGCTCGTGATCGATCGCGTCGACCCAGGCGCGCAGCTCGGAGAGCGACAGGCGCTGGTTGGGCGAGAGCGAGAGCGCGCGGGCCAGCTCGGCGAAGCGCGCGGGGACCAGCGCCTGCTCGGCATCCGAGAGCGCGCGGGCGGGGTCGTCGTGCACCTCGACGATGAGGCCGTCGGCGCCCGCGGCCCAGGCGGCGCGCGCGAGCCCCTCGACCAGATCGGCGCGGCCCGCCGCGTGCGAGGGATCGACCATCAGCGGCAGGTGCGTCAGGTGGCGCACCGCCAGCATGCCGCCCAGGTCGAGCGTGTTGCGCGTCGAGGTCTCGAAGGTGCGGATGCCGCGCTCGCAGAGGATGACGCGCTCTTCGCCGCTCGCCATTACGTACTCGGCGGCGCCCAGCCACTCGTCGGTGGTCGCGCCCGCGCCGCGCTTGAGCAGCACCGGCCGGCCCGCGCGGCCGACGGCGCGGAGCAGATCGAAGTTCTGCATGTTGCGCGCGCCGATCTGCAGCACGTCGGAGAGCGCGGCGACGCCCTCGACCTGATCGACCGCCATCACCTCGGTGACGATGGGCAGGCCGACATCGCGGCCGGCGGCGGCCAGCCACTCGAGCGCGGCGAGGCCGTGGCCCTGGAATGAATAGGGGTTGGTGCGCGGCTTGAAGATGCCGCCGCGCAGCGCGGTGGCGCCGCAGGAGGCGACGTGGCGCGCGATGCGCAGCACCTGGTCGGCCGACTCGACCGAGCACGGGCCGGCGATCATCGCGCGGGCGCCCGCGCCGATCTTGAACGGACCGATCGCGATCTGCGTCGGCGCGCGGCGCGCGGTGGCGTGCGGCAGCGAGGCGACCGCGGGCCCCGGCGCGGTCTTGGGCGCGACGTGGCTGGTGTTCGCGGCCGGCGCGCCGAGCGAGATGACGGTGATGTCGCGCACGGGAGCGACGGCCTGCAGGCGCGCCGCGTCCGCGCCGAGCACCCAAAGGCGCAGCGGCGACTCTGCTGTGGGCGTGAGCGGCAGCACGGTCGCGTCGGTGAGCACGTCGAGCCGCGCCTGCGCGTTGGCGACCTTGCCTCGCAGGTACGCGAACGAGACGGTCGCGCGCGCGTGGTCGGCCGGCCGCACGTGAATGAAGCGGGTGCCGTTCTGCTCGAGGTCGGAGAGATCGTCGACCAGCACTTCGAGCCCCGCGAGCTCGGCCGCGCGGCGCGAGCAGATCGCGCCATCGGTGGTCGCATCGCGCGCGACCAAGAGCGCCGCGCCCGACGTGTCGTAGGCGAGCTGCGGCGCGATGCCCAGCTCGGCCAGCTTCTTCACGCACTGGCGCAGCGCCGCGGGGTGCGAGAAGGCCCGCTTGACCTCGGCCAGCGGCGTGCCCGGCCGCGCCGCCAGCGCCAGCCGCACGGGAACGCTGGTCAGGCCCACCGCGGAGAGCAGCAGATCGCCCTCGACCGCGTGCGCGAGCGGCTCGAGCGCCTCGGTGATCGGCCCGACCACCGCGTTGTCGACCGGCAGCACCGCCTCGTCGATCTCGTGCGTCCGCAGCGCCGCGAGCAGCTTCTCGAACGTCTCGAAGCCCACCGGGCGGCCGCCGCGCGCAGCCGCGGCCTGCTCGCCAAACGCCCCCGGCTCCCCCTGGTACCCGACGCGAAGCTCGCTCTCGCTCATCTGTGGTTGTTTATCTGACATGGGCTGCAAGTGCACCGTCGGGCCGGGAAGTTCCAATCCGCTGCCCGTCCGATAAGGCTCTGCGCGCGCGCGCGCCAGCGAAGGAGCCGCGGATATTCACGGCCGCTCGCCGCGGCACGGCGCGCGCCCCTTTCTCTCGCCCGCGCAAAGGCGCTACGGTCTAGGCCATGCGCGACCCCGCCGACGAAGGACCTCTTCCCCGCTCGGCCTGGAGCGCGGACCTGGCCCAGGAGCCGTTCGCAGCCGTCTTCCGCAAGCAGTTCGCCGCGCTGAGAGCCGCCTGGGCCGCGCAGCCGCACGAAGGCGTCCTGATCGCGGCCATCGACGGCAACGGCCTCTTCGACGCGCACGCGCATCTGCGCCTGCCAACCAGCGGCATCGGCCACCTCATCCTCGGCCGCCACGAGCGCTGCGACGTGGTCCTCTCGCGCGACGCCGATGTCTCGCTGCGACACTTGCTGCTGCGCGCGACCCGCGGCCCCGGCGGCAACCTGCACCTGCGCGCCATCGATCTGCGCTCGCGCGTGGGCCTGCTCTCCGAGGACGGCAAGCGCTGCGAAGCGATCGCCTCGCGCGGCCCGCTCTTCCTGCAGGTCGCAAGCTACGTGCTCTTCCTCTTCCCGACCGGCCCGGGCGTGCGCGCGTGGGGAAGCGATGCCGATGAGACCTGGCGCGGCTTTGCGCCTCGCGACCAAGAAATTCTTCCGCCGCCGCAGCCGCTCAAGTCGCGCGCGGCGCCCAGCCCCAACGCGGTCCGGCTCGCCACCATCACCATCGAGAGCAGCAACCCGCAGGCGGGCGATCTCACCTCCACGCACGCGGTCTGGAGCGACCAACTGGAGCGCGGCATCCTGGTGGGCCGCGACGATCGCTGCAGCCACGGGGGCCTCGAGGAGGGAAATCTCTCGCGCGTGCATCTGGTGCTGCTCTCGGTGGACGACGAGGTCTGGGCGATCGACACCGCCAGCACCAACGGCACGCGGCTTGGGCAAACGCCGCCGTTCCGCCAGCTGCGCCTCTCGGGCGAGTCGAACCTGATCCTCGCCGACGCGCTCGCGCTCAAGTGGCAGCCGGTGAAGCTCGCGATCCGCGCGTGAGGCACGGGCGCGGTCCGGCGTTGTTGGCGGGCGCGCTCGCGCTGCTCTCGATCTCCTGCGCAGCCGCACCAATCCGCGCCTCCCCCGCGGGGAATTTCGCGGCGCAGCTCGAGGCCCTCGAGCAGCGCGCTGGCGGCCGCATCGGCTTCTATGCGCTGGAGGTGCGCAGCGGCGCGGTGCTCGCCCGACGCGCCGACGAGCATTTCCCGCTCTGCTCGACCTTCAAGTGGCTGCTGGTGGCCGACGTGCTCTCTCTCTCTGAGGCCTCGGGCGCGCCCTTCTCTCTCGAGACCCAGCTCGCCTACGGCCCCGCCGATCTGGCCGGCCACGCGCCGGTCGCGCGCGCGAACCTGCGCGGGGACGCGCGGCAGGCTTCGATGAGCGTGGGCGCGCTCTGCGACGCGGCCGTCGAGCAGAGCGACAACACCGCGGCCAACTTGCTGCTGCCTCTCGTCGGCGGGCCGGCGGGTCTCACCTCCTGGCTGCGCAGCCTGGGCGACTCATCGACGCGGCTGGACCGCAGCGAGCCCGAGCTCAACAGCAACCTGCCTGGCGATCCGCGCGACACCAGCACGCCGCGCGCGATGGCGGCGACGATGCGCACGCTGCTCGCGGCAGACGCGCTGTCCGCCGAGGCGAGAGAGCGGCTGCTCGCGGCGATGGAGCGCAGCGAGACCGGCCTGCACCGGCTGCGCGCCGGCTTTCCCGCGGGCTGGCGCGCCGCCGACAAGACCGGCACCTGCGGCGAGCGCGGCGCGGTGAACGACCTCGCGGTGCTCTGGCCGCCCGGCCGCGGGCCGATCGTGATCGCCTCGTTTCTCAGCGACAGCGCCGCCGGGCTCGAGCTGCTCGAGGAGGTGCAACGCGCGCTGGGCAGACTCGTGGTCGACGCGCTCGCCCGCCCCCGGCAAGGCCCAGATGATTCGCAGACCGCGCCGCGGCCGCCGCGATGACCCGCCGCGCGGGCCCCGCGGGCGCGCGCGCTGTATAGTCCCGCGCCCTCTTGCATCGGAGCCCCTATGCGCAAGCACTCACCGTCTCTCTTCGCACTCGCCACGCTGCTGATCTCCGCGGTCGCCTTCGCCTGCTCGCACGGCAAGCCCTCGCCCAGCGCGGCCGAGAGCGCCGCGGCGCAGAAGCAGTCCGACGCCGCCGCTCAGCAGAAGGCCGACGCCGCCAAGGCCGCCGCCGATCAGCAGGCCGCGGACGAGATGCGCGCGGCCAAGGCAAAGCTCGCCGCCGAGGTGGCCGCGCTTCCGCCCGCGCCGGCGCTGCCTCCCGCGCCCGCGTATCTCGGCGAGGTCGAGGTTCCCAAGGACAACCCGCTCACCGCCGAGAAAGTCGCGCTCGGGCAGCAGCTCTTCTTCGACAAGCGGCTCTCGAAGGATCAGTCGATGAGCTGCGAGAGCTGCCACCACCCGGCGCAGGCCTTCACCTCGGGCAACGCGCTCGACACCAAGGTCGGCGGCAAGAGCAACGTGCGCAACGCGCCGGCGATGCTCAACCTCGGCTACCACGCGAACGGCTACTACTGGGATGGCCGCAAGCCGACGCTGGAGGCGGTCACGCAGGCGGCCTGGTCGGGGCAACTCGGCGCCGATCCGGCGGCGGTGCCGGCGTTGTTGAACGCGAACCCGACCTACCGCGCGCTCTTCGAGCGGGCCTTCGGCGAAGGGGCCACCGCGCAGAACATCCCGATGGCGCTCGCGTCGTTCCTGCGCGCGCTGCGCAGCGGCGACTCGGCCTGGGACAAGCACGAGGGCGGAGACAAGAAGGCCGTCAGCAAAGAGGCGCGCGCCGGCTTCAAGCTCTTCACCGAGAAGGGGTGCGCGCTCTGCCACGCGCCGCCGCTCTACAGCGACACGCAGTTCCACAACGTCGGCATCGGCTGGGACGCGGAGAAGAAGGCGTTCGCCGACCACGGCCGCATGGACGCGACCAAGGACCCGGCCGACGACGGCAAGTTCAAGACGCCCTCGCTGCGCGACGCGGCCCTCACCGCGCCCTACTTCCACGACGGGTCGGTGAAGACGCTCGACGAGGCGATCGAGAAGATGGCCGCGGGCGGCGTGGCCAACCCGGGCCTCGACGCGAAGCTGCACGCGGTGAAGCTGAGCAAGAAGGAGCGCGCGGAGATCGCCGCGTTCCTCGAGTCGCTCAGCGGAAGCATCGCGCTCGCGGCCGCGCCCAGCCTGCCTTAGCGCGTCAGCGCCACTCGACCTTCACGATGGTCAGCTCGGTGTCGCCGGCCGGGCGCTTGACCGTGACGGAGTCGCCCTCTTGCTTGCCGAGCAGCGCGCGGCCCACCGGCGCTTCGTAGCTGATGCGCTGGCGGTCGCTCGCGTCCTCGAGCTCGTCGCTGCCGACGATCTGGAACGTGCTCTCCTCGCCGTCCTCGTCCTCGACGGTGACGGTGGCGCCGAAGAAGACGCGATCGGTCTTCGGCCGCGCGAGCGGATCGACCACCTCGAACTTCTCCAGCTTCTTCTGCAGCCGGAAGATCTCGCCGTCGATCTCGCGCAGCTTCTTCTTGCCGAGCTTGTACTCGTAGTTCTCGCTGCGATCTCCGTGCGCGGCCGCGACCTGCACCTCGTGCGTCACGCGCGGGCGCTGTTCGTAGAGCAGGAAGCGAAACCGCTCGCGCAGCCGCTCGAAGCCGGCCTGGGTGATGTACCGCTTGCTCGCGCGCGGCTTGTCGTCGTCCTCGTCAGCCATCGCCTGCGCTCTAGCATTCCGCTGCGCCCGCGCGGATCGTTTTCTCAAATGGCTGCTTGCTCGCGCGAGGGGCGGATGGCAGCTTCGCGCCGTGTCCACCGCCACCACGCAGGGAATCCGCATCTCGGTGAAGAGCCGCTACCTGCCCGACCAGTCGGGCCAGGGCCGCTGGGCATTCTCGTACACGGTCCGCATCGAGAACGTCGGAGAGCTGCCGGCCCAGCTGCGCTCGCGCCACTGGGTCATCCTCGACGGCAACGGCATGCGCGAGGACGTTCGCGGCGAAGGCGTGGTCGGCAAGCAGCCGGTGCTGCGGCCGGGCGACGCGTTCGAGTACACCAGCGGCGCGGTGCTCAAGGCGCCGCACGGCACGATGCGCGGCACCTACCAGATGATCCGCGAGGACGGCGACGGCTTCGACGCGGTGATCGCGCCGTTCCCGCTGATGCCGCCGGGCCCGCTGAATTGAAAGAGGGCGGATGGGATGTGCTCTAGCCGCCGCCCGCCTCGCGCTCTTCGCGGGCGCGGGCGAGCGCGATCTGCCCCTCGAGGAACTCGCGCACCGTGGTCCCCTCGGCGGCGAGCTGCTGCGGAATAAATGACCGGCGGGTCATTCCGGGCAGCGTGTTGATCTCGAGGAAGACGGGCCCCTTCGCTGCGCAGATCACGTCGGTGCGCGAGTAGCCGTAGCAACCGAGCGCGGTGTGCACGGTGAGCGCGAGCGCCTGCGCGGCGGCGAGGGTCGCGGCCGGCAGCTCGGCGGGCGTGATCTCGAGCGTGCCCTTGCCGAGATATTTTCCCTCGTAGTCGAAGGCGCGGCCCGGGTCGATGCGCACCTCGGTGACCGGCAGCGCGCGCGGGCCGCGGGAGGTGTCGACCACGCCGACGGTGACCTCGGTGCCTTCAATGAACGCCTCGGCGAGGTACGGCTCGCTCGACTGCGCGATGAGCGGGGCCGCGCGCGCGACGTCTTCGGCGCGCTGGAGATGGTAGAGGCCGACCGAGCTGCCGCCCGCGACCGGCTTGGCGACGGCGCGGCCCGCGCGCGCGAGCAGGCCGGTGAGCGCAGCCGAGACGCCGCTCGCGTCGCCTTGCGGCAGCTCGACCGCCTCGGCGCAGTGCACGCCGTGCTCGGCCGCGAGCCGCTTCGCCCAGCTCTTGTTGAACGCCTTCGCCGACGCATCCGAACCGGAGCCGGTGAAGGCGAGCCCGCGCGCCTCCAGCAACTTCTGCACCTCGCCGTCCTCGCCGAAGGTGCCGTGGTAGGCGAGCAGGAAAACGGGCCGATCGCTCCGGGCCGCGTCCAGCGCGGCCTGGACGCTCTCGAACTTCGGCGCGCCGGCCGGCGTGAAGTCGGTCTCGAAGGGCCGCTCGAACGCCGCCAGCGCCGCCTCGCCCACCGAGTAGACCGGGCCGCTCGCCGACTCGAACCAGCAGCGCGCACCGGGCAAGAGCGACGCGATGTGCTGCGCAGAGGCGACCGAGACGCGCCGCTCGCTGGAGGCGCCGCCGAAGAGAACGATGACGTCGTCGAAGGGCATGCGGTGAAGTTAACCGACAGCCGCGCCGCGCGTCCCGCGTTAGATTCCGCGGCCCGTGAAGGAGGCGCCATGTCCCTGCCCGAGATCCACGCCACCACCGTCGTCTGCGTCCGCGCCCAAGGCAAAGTCTGCATCGGCTCCGACGGCCAGGTGACGCTCGACAAGACGGTGCTCAAGCACGGCGCGAAGAAGCTGCGCAGGCTCGGCGACGGCAGCGTCATCGCGGGGTTCGCCGGCGCCACCGCCGACGCGTTCACGCTCTTCGAACGGTTCGAAGGCAAGCTCAAGGAGCACGCGAAGAACCTGCCGCGCGCCGCGGTCGAGCTGGCGAAGGACTGGCGCACCGACCGCTTCCTGCGCCGCCTCGAGGCGCTCCTGGTCGTCGCCGATCGCGAGCGCACGCTCATCCTCTCCGGCACTGGCGATGTCATCGAGCCCGACGACGGCATCGCCGCGATCGGCTCGGGCGGACCCTACGCGCAGGCCGCCGGGCTCGCGCTGCTGCGGCACGCGAAGGAGCTCTCCGCGCGCGCCATCTGCGAGGAGTCTCTGCGCATCGCCTCGCAGATCTGCATCTACACCAACGATCATTTTTCCTTCGAAGAGCTGCAGGCCTTGGGGAGCGTGCGAGATGAGCGATAGCGCCGAGGAGAAGAAGGGGCCGATCGGGCTGACGCCGCCGGAGATCGTCGCCGAGCTGGATCGCTACATCGTGGGTCAAGCCGCGGCGAAGCGAGCGGTGGCGATCGCGCTGCGCAACCGCTGGCGCCGCTTTCGCGTGGCGGCGCCGCTGCGCGACGAGGTGCTGCCCAAGAACATCATCCTGGTCGGGCCCACGGGCGTGGGAAAGACCGAGATTGCGCGCCGCCTGGCGAAGCTCGCGCAAGCGCCCTTCGTGAAAGTGGAGGCCTCGAAGTTCACCGAGGTCGGCTATGTCGGCCGCGACGTCGACTCGATGATCCGCGACCTCGCCGAGCAGGGAGTCCAGCTGGTGCGCGAGGAGCGCCGCCGCGCGGTGCAGGCGCGCGCCGACGAGCAGGCCGAGGAGAAGCTGCTCGACCTGCTGCTGCCGCAGAGCGCGGCTGCGAGCGGGGCGTCGAGCGGACCGATCGGCTTCTCGCCCGCGGGCGAGCCGCGCCGCGAAGGCACGCGCGAGAAGCTGCGCGGCGTGCTGCGCGCGGGCGGCCTCGACGATCGCCAGGTCGAGCTGGAGGTGAGCGACAAGCCGGCGATGCCGACGATGCAGATCTTCGGCAACCAAGGCGTGGAAGATCTCGGGATCAACCTACAAGAAATGCTCTCCAACCTGCCCTTCGGGAAGAAGGGCGGCGGCGCGAGCAAGAAGCGCAAGGTGTCGGTGCCCGAGGCGCGCAAGCTGCTCGCCGCCGAGGAGGCCGCAAAGCTGGTCGACGACGAAGCGGCGGTGCGCGAGGCGATCGAGCGGGTGCAGAGCTCGGGGATCGTGTTCATCGATGAGATCGACAAGGTCGCGTCACCGGGAGGGGGCGACGGGCGCGGACCGGACGTCTCGCGCGGCGGCGTGCAGCGCGATCTCCTGCCCATCGTCGAGGGCAGCACCGTCAGCACGAAGTACGGTCCGGTCCAGACCGATCACATCCTCTTCATCGCCGCCGGCGCGTTCCACGTGGCCAAGGTGAGCGATCTCTTGCCCGAGCTGCAGGGACGCTTTCCCATCCGCGTCGAGCTCGAGTCGCTCGGCGAGGACGACCTGGTGCGCATCCTCACGCAGCCGCAGAACGCGCTGACGCGGCAGGTGACGGCGCTGCTTGCGACCGAGGGGGTCGCGCTCGAATTCGACGAGAGCGGCGTGCGCGAGCTCGCCCGCGTCGCGCAGCTGCTCAACGAGCGGCAGCAGAACATCGGCGCGCGCCGGTTGCACGCGGTGGTCGAGAAGGTGCTGGAGGAGACCAGCTTCCGCGCGGCCGAGCTGGCGGCGAGCGGGCAGAGCCACTTGAAGATCGACGCGGCCTTCGTGCGAGAGAAGCTGAGCCACATCCTCGCCGACGAAGACCTCGCCCGCTACATACTTTGAGTGCCAATCATCGGTGTGCCGACAGTTGGCACACAAACAATCTAGTGCCACTCGTCTGCAGGCGGCACTGGGCGCGGCCGATCTGCCTTCTCAGTGCGCGTTGGGCAACGACTCGGCGCGCTTGCGCATGGCGTCCATCGTGTCCTTCACGCCGCGATCGGCCAGGTAGTCGCGGATGAAGCCGGGGATCTGCCGGCCGGTGTCGACCGCGCTGGTGTAGTCGAGCAGCGTGTTCGCGCCGTGATCGATGGGCCACAGCTGCCAGGTTCCGTCGACCGAGGTCAGGTCGTGCGGAATGTCCTGCGACATGTGGAACTCGATGTGCCGCGTCGCCGGGTCCCAGGTGTAGTCGAGGCCGTACGTGACCTTGGAGATGCTCACGTCGATGGTCTGCACCGCGCGCTCGCCGCGGTCGGTGCGGCGGCTCACCTCGACCGACTTCACGCGCGGGACGAACTCGGCGAACGGCTTGTGGTCGGTGAGCACCTGCCAGAGCGCTTCGATCTTGCAGTGGCAGATGGCCCAGCCGTGCACCTTGCCGCCGTGGCCCTCGTTGTCGGTCGCCTCGGTGAGGATCACGCCCGAGTGGATCTTCGCGTAGGCGACCTTGTCCTCGAACTTGGGGAGCGGAGGCAGCGCGCTGTCGGGCGCGCCCGGCGCAGCGGCGGGAGCGGCCGGCCCGTCGGCGCGAGCCGTGAACGAGACGAATGCCACCAGCAGCGCCGCGAGCGAACGAATGGATGATTTCATCGTGGCGCCATCATCGCCTGGATCGTGCGGCAGGAGGAGAGCCGATGCGCTGCCCGGCATGCGCGCACCGCCGCCCGTGCTCGCTTGCGGGCTGCATCAGTCCACCTCTTGCAGGCCGGGACCGAATCGATCGCTCTCGTCGCGCATCCGATGGTTGCGGAGTGTGTTCGTTATCGAAAATTATCGAATTCGATAATCGTCGTTTGACACGGTCCCACGCATCCTTACGGTTCTGCACCGGAGGTCGACATGGACCGCAACGCGCAGATTCCCGAGATTCTCCCCGCGACGCTCCCCGTGCTTTCCGCGGAGGAGATGATCCTCTTTCCCGGCGCGCTGGTGGGCCTCCAGCTCGAAGGGGCTTCGGCCCTGGCCGAGGCCGAGATCGAAAAGGCCCAGGGCCTGTTCCTCGTCGCCCGCACCCAGGGCGAAGGGCTGCACTCGATCGGCACGCTCGCGCGCGTCGTCGAGGTGGGCCAGAGCGACAAAGGGCGCGCGCTGCTGATTCGCGCGCTCTGCCGCGTGCGGGTCGGCGAGGTGGTCGCGCGCGAGCCGGTGCTGGTCGCCCGCGTCGAGAAGCTCCCGCAGCTTGACCTCGCGCCGACGCCGGCGCTGCAGGCGCTGGTCATCGAGGCCAAGCGGCTCTCGCGGGAGATCCTCGCGCTGCTGCCGGGCGTGCCGGCCGCGGTGGGCGCGGAGCTCCAGGCGATCAACGACCCGGGCCAGCTGGCCGATCTGCTCGCGTTCCGCGTCCCCGCGCCGCCGGCCGAGAAGCAGACGCTGCTCGAGGAGCTCGACATCGAAAAGAGGCTGGCGCTGGTGGTCGCGCTGCTGGCCAGGCGCCGCGAGCTGGTTTCAGTGAACGCGGACATCGACAAGTCGGTGCGCAAGAACGTCTCGCGCGTCGAGCGCGAACACCTGCTGCGGCAGCGCCGCAAGGCGATCGAGAAGGAGCTCTCCGCGCTCGACGGCGGCGAGCCGGACACCTCGAACGGCGCCGACGCGCTGCGCGCGGCGCTCCAGGATGTCGCGCTGCCCGGCGAGGTGCGCGCGCAGGTCGACCGCGAGCTCAAGCGGCTGGCGAGCCTGTCCGAGCAGAGCCCGGAGCGCAGCGTCGCGCGCACCTGGCTGCAGTGGATCGCCGACATGCCGTGGGGCAAGACCACGCAGGACTCGCTCGACGTGGCCGCCGCGCGCAAGCTGCTCGACGAGGACCACGAAGGCCTCGACAAGGTGAAGACGCGCATCGGGCAGTTTCTCGCCGTGCGCGGGCTCAAGGGCGACATGAAAGGGCCCATCCTCTGCCTGGTCGGCCCGCCCGGCGTGGGCAAGACCTCGCTCGGCCAGTCGATCGCGAAGGCGATGGGCCGCAAGTTCGTGCGCGTCTCCCTCGGCGGCGTGCGCGACGAATCGGAGATCCGCGGCCACCGGCGCACCTACGTGGGCGCGCTCCCCGGACGCATCGTGCAGGCCATGAAGCGGGCCGGCACCTCGAACCCGGTGGTGATGCTCGACGAGATCGACAAGCTCGGTCAGGACGCGCAGGGCAACCCCGCGGCCGCGCTGCTCGAGGTGCTCGACCCGGAGCAGAACGGCGCGTTCGTCGATCACTACCTCGAGGTGCCGACCGATCTGTCGCGCGTGCTCTTCATCGCCACCGCGAACACGCTCGAGACGGTGCCGGCGCCGCTGCGCGACCGCATGGAGGTTCTCGAGATGCCCGGCTACGCGCTCGAGGAGAAGCTGCACATCGCGCGCGAGCACCTGTGGCCCAAGCAGCTCGAGGCGCACGGCCTGACCGGCGCGAAGGTGGCCATCGGCGACGCGGCGCTGCGGCGGCTCATCGAGAGCTACACGCGCGAGGCGGGGGTGCGCTCGCTCGAGCGGCGCCTGGCCGCGGTCTGCCGGCAGCTGGCGGTCGAGCGCGCCGAGGGCAAGCTCGACGAAGGCAAGGGCGCGGAGCGCTTCGTCGCGGAGGGCGAGCTCGAGGCGCTGCTCGGGCCCGCGTTCTACACGCCCGAGGTGATGGAGCGCGCCGAGGTCCCCGGCGTGGTGGCCGGGCTCGCCTGGACGCCGGCGGGCGGCGAGCTGCTCTTCATCGAGGCGGCGGAGATGCCCGGCTCGGGCAAGGTCATCCTCACCGGCCAGCTCGGCGAGGTGATGCGCGAGTCAACGCACGCGGCGCTCAGCTACCTGCGCGCGCACGCGCTCGAGTACGGGCTCGCGGCCGATCCACTCGCGGGGCGCGACATCCACCTGCACGTCCCCGCGGGAGGCCCGAAGGACGGGCCGAGCGCGGGCGTGAGCCTCTTCACCGCGCTGGTCTCGCTGCTCACCGGCATCCGCAGCCGCGGCGACGTGGCGATGACCGGCGAGACGACGCTGCGCGGGCGCGTGCTGCCGGTGGGCGGCGTGAAGGAGAAGGTGATGGCAGCGCACCGCGCGGGCGTGAAGCGGGTCATCCTGCCCGCGCGCAACGCGAACGATCTGCGCGACGTGCCGGCGAGCGTGAAGGCGGAGCTGGAGCTGGTCTTCGTCGAGCGCCTCGAGCAGGTGCTGGAGGCGGCGCTGGAGCGGATGCCGAGGGCGTCGAGCGGGGTGGAAGCCGCGCCGGCTCCGGCGCTGCCCAGGCTGCGGGCGGCGTAGAGGGACTTTGGACTTTGGGATCTCGCAGCCGGAGAGCGTCTGCGGATCCGCAGCAGATCGTAATCTGCAACCGCATCAGTTGCGGTTGTTCCCGAAGCCCACAGTCTTACTTGATCTGCGTGACCTCAGCGTCGTCGTCGTCCGAGGCGATCTCGGTGATGCGGTTTCCCGCCCGCCGCATACGCCGGCAGAGTTCGCGATTGATGTTCTGCAGCACCAGCACGTAGGCCTTCACGTCTTCGCGGTAGAGCGCGTAGAGGTCCTGCGCGGTCAGCTCGAGCAGGCGCGCGTCGCTCTCGGCGACCACCGAGAACGGCCGCGGCTGCATCTCGATCAACGTCATCTCGCCGAAGAAGTCTCCTGAGGCGAATCGCAGCAGTTTGATCGGCTTGCCGTGCAGCGTGTTCTGCATCGCGAGCAGCTCGCCCCACTCGACCACGTACATCGAGCGGCCCTGCTCGCCCTCGCGGAAGACGGCGCAGCCGCGCGCCAGATCGCTGGTGCGCAGCCGCCGGGCCAGCCGCGCGAGCGACTCCTCGGGGAGGCCGCCGAAGAACGGGGTGCGCGCGAGGAACTCGTGGAGCGCGGCGCTCACTTCTTGCTCGGCACGGTCACGGTGACCAGGTAGACGCCGCGGTTCGCGCCGTCGAAGCGCACGCCGCAGAGGGTCTCGCCGGCGTGGCCCGCGACCAGCACCAGCTGATCGTTCTTCACGTCCGCGTGCGCGACGCCGGGGTCGTCGCAGACCACCTGCGAGCCGTTGCGCGCGTTGAGCGATTGCGTCTCGCCCTCGACCATCTTGAGCTTGATCGTGCCTTCGGGCGGGGCGTCGGCGGAGGCGAGCGGAGCGGCGAGCGAAACCAGGGCAGCGGCGAGGATTGCGGTGCGCATGCGCGGAGCATACCGCCCTCGCGGCGGCCGCGCTGCGGGAGCGCGACGTGACATATTGCCGGCAGCTCTTGCCCGGTGGTCCCACCCGCATGAACCTCGCTTCCTCTCGCCGGCGGCTCCTCGCCTTCGCGCTGCTCGCGTCCACGCTGGCGGCGGGCTGCTCGCACGTCGTCGTCCACGCCAAGGCGGGCGCGCTCACCGGCACCGTCAGCGCGCGGCTGGTGCTGGTGGCGCCGGTGGAGCTGCACTGGGACGAGCCGTCGGCGCTGCTCGCCTACGCGCGCACGCTCGACGTCGAGGAGGCGCTCTGCCGCGACGGCGCGCTGGCGACCTTCGGCCCCGGCGAGCTGGCGCCGACCTCCGGCATCTCGGGAACGCTCGCGGAGAGCGACGTCTCGCGCGCGTCGCTGCGCAGCGGCGTGCCGGTGGGGCAGATCCTCTTCGTGCGCACCACCGCGGAGCGGCGCGAGCAGCGCAGCTCGGTGCGCTTGAACGACGCGGGCGGGCGCGCGGCGGGCGGCGCAAGAGACGCGCTGGTCACGCTGGTCGCGCGCGCGGAGATCACGCTGCCCGCGACGCACCAGCTGCTCGCGGAGTCTTCGGTCGAAGAGCCGCTCGATCCGGGCGCGGAGACGCCGCTCTTCGACGGCCAGCCCGAGCTGGGCCCGCTGCTGCAGCGCGCGGTCGAGGAGGCGATGCGCACGCTGCGCGGCAAGCTCCTGCTGCCCGAGCCGCTCCAGCTGGGCCTGCGCGCGCTGCCTTCGGTCTCGCCCGCGCTCAACTACGCGCTGCCGCAGCGGCTCTCGTTCATCGAGGCGACCGGCGCGCAGGATTCGCTCGAGCAGGAGGTGTCGCGCCAGGCCGCGCTGGAGCTGCTCGCGCAGCGCAGCGGCGCCTCCGATGAGCTCCGCCGCGGCTTCCGCCTCGAGCGCCAGGGCCTGTTGGTGACGCAGGCGCGCGGCCGCGCGAAGGATGCCGGGCTCGCGCGCGGCGATCACATCCTCGCCATCGACGGCCTGCCCCAGGCCCACCCGTGCGCGCTGCAGCGCGCGCTGCGGCTCGCGACCAAGACGGTGCACGTGCAGCTCGAGCGAGCGGGCCGGCCGCTGACTGTCGAGCTCGAGCCGCCCGCCGCGAAGTAGCGCGCGCCGCCGCTACTGGCAGGTCGCGATGGTCGCGCCGTTGCCGGAGAGCGAGCTCTTCAAGAAGCCGAACACCTGGCAGTTGGCGACCGGGTCGTCGAACATCGTGAAGTGGTCGTCGTCGGCGCCGCCGAACTGCAGCAGCGCGCCGGTGCGCTTGCCGCCGAAGAGCGAGATGTTGTCATTGAGCGGCAGCGGCGGGTTGGGCAAACCGTCGGCGAGGAACGCCGGCCCCGCGTGCTGGATGGTGCCGCCGATGGGCAGCGACGCCGCCGCGCCCTGCGCCTCCGCGCAATCTTGCGGGACCTCGGTGTCGTGCATTCCCTCGATCAGCAGCGTGTCTCGCAGGCCGCCGTTGAGCGGCTCCTGCTGCCAGGCGCGGCCATAGTTGATGGTGTCGGCCGGCTCCACGAAGGTCTGCACCAGCGAGAGCACCGGATGGAACGGCTCGAGGCTCTCGAGGCCGGAGATGCCGAGCAGAGTCTCCGCGAGGGCCTTGAAGTCGATCGGGTCGGTGCGCTCGAGGATGGTGGTGGTGAGCACGCCGCCGGTGCCGCTGAAGACCGCGCCGGTCAGCTCCGACTCGGCGGCGACGAACGGCGCGCCGGTGATGCCGCCCTGCGAGTGGCCGAGGAACACGATGTGCGAAGGGTCGAGCGTCGGCGAGAGGTTGTCGGGATCGATCGACGCCGGCACGGTCAGCTCGTGCGCGACGAGGATCAGCTGCAGATCGTCGGCGCCGCCCTGGCGCGCGTTGTCGCGGCCGGCGTACGGGTTGGTGAAGTTGAAGAAGTCGATGCCGACGCAGCTCTCGTAGTCGGGGCTGGTCTCGTCGCAGCCCGGGTTGCGCGGACCGTGCAGCACCTGGTCCATGCAGAGGCTGGCCATCCCCTGGCGCGCGGCGGCGTCCGCCATCGCGTCGTCGCCGAAGCCGTCGTTGGCGGCCTCCTGCGAGAACGACAGATAGCTGCCGCCGGTGCCGTGCGCGTAGATGATGAGCGGCCAGCCGGTCGCGGGCGGCGGGCCCTTGGGGACGGTGAGCGCGAAGCGGACCTGCTCGGTGCGCTGCGGAACTGGATTGCCGGTGTCCGGATCGAAGACGAAGTTTCCGCCGGTGGCGAGATAGGGCGGCTCGCCCGCCTGGAAGTTCTGGTCAGCGAAGAGCCCGGTGAAGACGTGGGTCGCCTGCGTGTCGCCGTAGTAGCCCAAGTTGCTCACTGCCGGCGCCGGGGCCGCGCGCACGATGGTGCGGATCGCCGCCATCGCGCCGACCGCGTCCTGCGTGGTGAACACCGAGACGAGCTGCACCGGATCGAGGTCGAACTTTGCGGTGTGGGCCCAGCCGACGAACGGCTGCGTGATGCCGATGGCGGTCGCGTCGGCGTCGCTCGGGTCCCAGCGGCCGAGCACCACCCGCGTGAGCGCGTCGGCGACCACCGGCTTGCCGGCCGCGTCGAGCAGCGCCGAGGTGACGACCAGCGCGTACTGGTGCCCGCTGCGCAGCGGCGCGCCCGGCACCGGCCGCACCGCGAGCGTGTTGGCAGCGACGAAGAGCGTCTTCGTCGGGTACCAGTTGAACTGCAGCGGGATGCGCTCGCCGGCGTAGCCGAGCGACTCGTCGATGTCGATCACCTGCACCGGCGAGGTGTCCTTCATCGTCGCGGCCGGATCGGTGGGCAGCGAGCTCGGGTCGATCGGCCCGCTGAAGCCGACGTACATCGTCGCCGCGGTGCCGAAGCCGGTGACGCTGTCGTGCAGCGCGGCGATGTAGCTCTGCAAGAGCGACGAGTTCTCCGGGTTGGGAAATCCGGAGAGGCCGATGCCGACGCCGTCGAGGCGCAGATCGCTGGGGAACGGGATGCCGTAGAAGTCGTCGGCCGCGGTGAGCGCGCTCGTGTCGAAGCGCGCGATGGTGCCGGTGATCGGCCCCTCGCTGGTCGACTTGTGGCAGCTGACCGAAAGGCTCGCGGCCGCCACCAGCGCGGTCCAGCGGCTCAACGAAGAAGTGGCGGATGCGGCGCGCGGCGGGCGGTGGAGGGACTGAAAGTTCACGCGGCGTACTCCTCGATGGGCGGGCAGGAGCAGATCAGGTTGCGATCGCCCTGCACGTGGTTGAGCCGGCCGACGGCGGGCCAGAACTTGAATGCGCGCTGCCGCGGCACCGGGAAGGCGGCCCGCTCGCGCGAATAGTTGCGATCCCACACATCGGCGCAGACCAGCTCGGCCGTGTGCGGCGCGCCCTTGAGCAGGTTCTGCTCGCGCGGCGCCTTGCCCTCTTCGATCTCGCGGATCTCGGCGCGGATGCCGATCATCGCGTCGCAGAAGCGGTCGAGCTCGCCCTTCGCTTCGCTCTCGGTCGGCTCGACCATCAGCGTGCCGATGACGGGGAATGACGTGGTCGGCGCGTGGAAGCCGTAGTCGATGAGCCGCTTGGCGACATCGTCGACCTCGATGCCCGCCGAGGCCTTCACCCGGCGCAAGTCGAGGATGCACTCGTGCGCCACCGTGCCGTGGCGCCCGCGGTACAGCACCGGGAACGATTCGTCGAGGCGCCGCGCGATGTAGTTCGCGTTCAGGATGGCGGTCTTCGTCGCCGCGGTCAGGCCGTCCGCGCCCATCATGCGGATGTACGCCCAGGAGATGACGAGGATGCTCGCCGAGCCCCACGGCGCCGCCGAGACCGCGCCGATCGCCTGCGGCCCGCCCACCGGCATCACCGCGTGCGAGGGAAGAAACGGCGTCAGGTGCTTCGCGGTGCAGATGGGGCCCATGCCCGGCCCGCCGCCGCCGTGCGGAATGCAGAACGTCTTGTGCAGATTGAGGTGGCAGACATCGGCGCCGAAATCGCCCGGGCGGCAGAGGCCGACCTGCGCGTTCATGTTCGCGCCGTCCATATAGACCTGGCCGCCGCGAGCGTGGACGATCTCGCAGATGCGGACGATCTCCTCCTCGAACACGCCGTGCGTGGAGGGATAGGTCACCATTAATGCCGATAGTTCGTTCTTATATTGCTCGGCCTTCGCTTCCAGGTCGCCGAGATCGACGTTGCCGCGCTCGTCGCACTTGACGACGACGATGCGGAAACCCGCCAGGGCCGCGGACGCGGGGTTCGTCCCGTGCGCCGAAGACGGGATCAAGCAGACGTTGCGGTGCGCCTCGTTGCGGCTCTGGTGATAGGCGCGGATGACCAATAGCCCGGCATATTCCCCCTGCGCGCCCGCGTTCGGCTGCAACGAGACGCCGTGGAAGCCGGTGATGGCGCGCAGCTGAGCAGAGAGCTCGTCGAACAGCTGCGTGTAGCCGGCCGCCTGCGCGCGCGGCGCGAACGGATGCACGGCGCCGAACGCGGCCCAGGTGAGCGGGATCATCTCCGCGGTGGCGTTGAGCTTCATCGTGCAGCTGCCGAGCGGGATCATCGTGCGCGTCAGCGAGAGGTCGCGCGACTCGAGGTGCTTCAAGTAGCGGAGCATCTCGGTCTCGCTGTGGTGCGTGTTGAAGACCGGGTGCGAAAGATACGCGCTCTTGCGCAACAGCGCGTGCGGCAGCGCGAGCGCGGCGCCGGGAGTTGGAGCGGCCGCAGCGGGCGCATCTTTCTGGCCCGCGCCCTGGCTGAAGATCGCCAGCAGCGCGTCGACGTCGGCCTCGGTGGTGGTCTCGTCGACCGCGACGCAGAGCGAGCTCTCGCCGAGCGCGCGCAGGTTCATCCGGCGCGACTCGGCGAGGTCGAAGATGGCGCCCGCCTGCTGCCGATCGAGCTCGACGCGCACGGTGTCGAAGTAGGCGCCGTGCGCGACGCGGAAGCCGCGCGCGCGCAAACCCGCGCCCAGCCTGGTCGCGAGCGCGTGCACGTACTCGGCGATGGCGCGCAGCCCGCGCGGGCCGTGATACGCGGCGTACATCGAGGAGGTGATGGCGAGCAGCGCTTGAGCGGTGCAGATGTTGCTCGAGGCCTTCTCGCGGCGGATGTGCTGCTCGCGCGTCTGCAGCGCCATCCGCAGCGCGGGCTTGCCCTGCGCATCGACCGAGACGCCGATGATCCGGCCCGGCAGGTGGCGCACGTGCTCGCTCTGGGTGGCGAAGAAGGCCGCGTGAGGTCCGCCGTAGCCGAGCGGCACGCCGAAACGCTGGCTGGTCCCGACGCAGACCTCCGCGCCCAGCTCGCCCGGCGGCGTCAGCACCGTGAGCGCGAGCAGGTCGGCGGCGATGGCCACCTTCGCGCCGTGCGCATGGCAGCGCGCGATGAACGCGCGCGGGTCGCGGATGGCGCCGTCGGTGGCGGGGTACTGCAGCAGCGCGCCGAAGATCGGCTGCGCGAAGTCGAACGTCTCCGCGTCGCCCACCAGCGTCTCGATGCCGAGCGGCCGGGCGCGCGTCTGCACCACGTCGATGGTCTGCGGATGGCACGCCTCCGAGATGAAGAAGGCGCCGCCCGACTTGGGGCCCACCGCGCGCAACAGCGTCATCGCCTCGGCCGCCGCGGTCCCCTCGTCGAGCAGCGATGCGTTCGCCACCGGCAGGCCGGTGAGGTCGGCGATCATCGTCTGGAAGTTGAGCAGCGCCTCGAGCCGGCCCTGCGAGATCTCCGGCTGGTACGGCGTGTACTGCGTGTACCAGCCCGGGTTCTCCAGCACGTTGCGCAGGATCACCGGCGGCGTGATGCAGTTGGAGTAGCCCATCCCCAGGTAGCTCTTGGCGGGCACGTTCTTCGCCGCGATGCGAGCGGCCTCGGCGAGCAGCTCGTGCTCGGAGATGGCAGGTGGCAGCTCGAGCGGGCTCTTCATCCGGATCGCGGCCGGCACGGTCTTCTCGATCAGCTCGTCGAGCGAGCCGAGCGAGAGCGCCTGCAGCATGGCTTTCGTCTCGGCGGCGTCAGGCCCGAGGTGGCGATTCACGAAACGATCGGGATGGCGAAGGGGCGTCATGGCCGCGTGGTCCTCAAGTTGGCGAGCGCTGGGAAAAGCGCGCGCACACTAACCGACGTGGACGGCACGCGGCGAGCGCAGCGGGACGCGAGCGCTGGGACCAACGGCCGCGGGCGCGCTATTCGATCGGGAGCCGCACGGCCACTGCCGCGGCGAACTTCGCGTCGTCGACCAGCGCGATGGTGCCGCCGTGCGCCTCGGCGATCAGCCGGCAGAGATAGAGGCGCAGCGCGACGCTGCGATCCTCGCCCGCCGGGCCGCCGAACTTGTCGAAGAAGGTGGCGCGCGCATCGAGGGGGACCGGGGCGCCGGTGCGCTTGACCGAGAGCAGGAGCTGCGCGCCCTCCTGCTCTGCCGACAGCTCGATCTCGCCGCCCGGTTTGCTCACCAGCACCGCCGGCGCGAGCAGGTTTTCGAGCAGCCGCTCCATCAGGCTGCGGTCGAGCGAAGCCGTCAGCTCCGGCGCGCAGCGCACCGAGAGAGAGACCTGCGCGGGCGGGCTCTGCCGCGACGCCACCGATTCGAGCAGCGAGCGCAGCGGCGTGGGCGTGCGGTGCGGCTGCACCGCGCCGTGCTCGAGCCGCGCGATCGAGAGCAGGTCGTCAACCATCGCCAGCAGGCGGCGCCCCTGCTCGCTCGCCGCGCCCAGGTCGCGCACCATCGGCTCGCTCGAGGGCAGCGCGCGCAGATCGTCGGCGACCAGCTCGATCAGGCCCAGCACGCTCGCGAGCGGCTGCTTCATCTCGTGGACCAGGCGGCGCATCATCGTCTCCGCCTCGCGCTGCGCGAGCACCAGCCGCTGGTGCTGCTCCTCCAGCTCGGCGGTGGTCTGCTCGGCGCGGGCCGCGGTCTGCTCGAGGGCAGAGCTGCGCTCGAGCGCGCGCCGGCGCGCCACCTCGTCGTCGACGATCCGCCGCGCCAGCCGCTCGAAGCGCGAGACGGCGATGGCCGTGAAGGCGCTGGCCGCCGCGATGAGCGCGGTCGCCACCAACACGTTGGAGAGATCGCCGCCCGCGCGCAGCAGGAGCGACGCTTCGCAGCCCACCGCGAACAGGCAGATCGCGCCGATGAACGCGGGCGAGAAGATCGAGATGGCCGCGAAGGAGACCTCGAGCACGAAGGCGGCGAGCGCGATCATCGCGGCGAACATCGGCCGCTCGGCGTGCGGCAGCCGCCAGTGGAAGCAAGCCCCGCTCACCACCAGCCCCAGCAGCGACATGAGCGGATAGAGCACGCGGCCGCGCGCCGGCTCGCGCAGCGCGCGCAGCACCAGCGCCGAGGCCAGCGCGTAGCCCGCGAGCGGCAGCGCGATGTGCTGGAGATTCGCGTCGCCGCGCAGCGAGCCGAGCCAGAACGTGAAGATGGCAAAGATCGCGGAGAGCGAGAGCTGCAGCCAGGCCAGCGCGTGCGCGCCCCACTCGCGCATCTGGGTGAGCATGCGCAGGAGCGCGTCGTCGGCTCGCGCGTCGGCTGGCGTCGAAAGTTTGGGAACGCGCACGAGACCGCCCTGCAACGCCCCCAAAGTCCGCGCGCAGAGTAACCGCTGGAGGGCGGGCCGCGGCAAGAGAAGCGCACGCAAATTTTTCCGGCGCAGCCAGGGCGGCTCGCGCGGCTACTTCTTCAGCGCGCGCGGATGGGTCTGGTCGTAGATCTGCACCAGCCGCTCGGCGGAGACGTGCGTGTAGCGCTGGGTGGTCGAGAGCGACGCGTGGCCGAGCAGCTCCTGGATGCCGCGCAGATCGGCGCCCATGTCGAGCAGGTGGGTCGCAAACGAGTGGCGCAGCGCGTGCGGGTGGATGTGCCGGCGCGTGGCGCAGACGAGCGCGTAGCGATCGAGGTGGCGCGCGACGCTGCGCGCGGTGAGCCGGCCGCCGCGGCGGTTCAGGAAGATGGCCCGCTGCGGCTGTCCGCGCGCCGCCGCGCGGAGCAGCTCGGGCCTTCGCGCGAGCCACTTCTCCAGCGCCTCGCGCGGCTTGGCCACCAGCGGCACCACGCGCTCCTTGCGGCCCTTGCCGCGCACGCGCACCGCGCTCATCCCGTCGATGAGATCGCCCACGTCGAGGCCGACCAACTCGGAGACGCGCAGCCCCGCGCCGTAGAGCAGCTCGAGCGCGGCCCGGTCGCGCAGGCCGGCCGCGGTGCTCTCGCTGGGCGTGATGAGCAGGGCGAAAAGATCATCGACCGAGACGACGTTGGGCAGCGACTGGCGCCGCTTGGGCGCGACCAGCCGGTGTGCAGGGCTCTGCGCGAGGTGGCCCGCGCGCCGCCGCTGCTCGTAGAACGCACGCAGCGCCGACTGCTTGCGGGCGAGCGTCGCCGGCTTGTCGAGGCCGTAGCGCGCGCTCAGAAAGCCGCGCAGATCGTCGCGCGTCGCCGCGTCGAAAGCGATGCCGCGCTCGAGCAGAAACGCGTGCAGCTGGCGCAGATCGGACAGGTACGCGCGCGAGGTGTGCGGCGAGGCCCGCTCGACCTGCACGAGATGATCGGCGAACGCGAGCAGCTCAGGCGGGTCGCTCGGACGCGGTGGTGCGGCGGCTGCCTCGGACTGCATGGCCCCATCGTCGCGCGCGCCGGGCGCGCGTCAAGATCCGCGACGCGCGAGACGTCGCGTCGGCGGCCTTGTTTTGGATCGGTCCGCAGCCGCGGCGCGCTCTACGGCAAATCGATCACTCGAACGCTCGCCGCATGCCCCTTGAGCAGCGGCGCGATCACCCGATGGCCCGCGGCGTCGAGAAACCGCGACGAGGGATCGACCTCGGTGACGAACGGCTCCGGCGCGCGCTCGGGCGGCGGCGCGAATCCGTCTTGGATCGTCAGGTCGACCGCGCGCGCCGCGGCTCTGTGCGGATGCGAGATGAGCAGCCGCCCGCTCTCGGGCGCGAGGTCGAACCCGGCCACCAGCTGCGCGAGCTTCACCGGCTCCTCCGCGGTCGCCACCGGCGCGCGGTAGAGCGTGCAGCTGCGCGCGCCCGCGCAGTTGGCCTTCCAGAACAGCTGCGTGCCGTCGTGCGAGAGCTGGTAGCCGTAGACGCCTTGGTCGATCTTGCGCGGCGCGCGCGAGAAGCCGTCGTGCTCGGCGAGTTCGGCGGTCCACAGCTCGATCTGGAAGTCGGTCTTGGTCGCCACCGGCACGAGGTAGAGGACGCGATCGCCGGCGGGCGAGATCTGGAAGGTCTGCACGCGCGGCGAGATGGTGCGCGGGGCCGCGCCAGACGCGGGCGCGAGCATCAGCGAGCCGGCGCGCGCGCGCGTGTCGTAATCGGCGAGGAAGAGCAGATCGCCCTTCGAGGTGAAGCGGAACTCGTTGACCCTCTGGCCGAGCGCGCGCGCGGCGCCGCCGCTGCGAGGCACGCGAGAGAAGTCGCCGAACGAAGCGCCGCGGGAGGCGTCGGTGGCGATGAGCAGCAGATCTTTTCCGTCGGGGGAGAAGCCGAACTCGGTGGCGCGGCCGATGGCGCGGCCCTCGGGCTTCGCGGCCGAGAGCGCGGCAGGCTCGAAGACCGTCAGCTCGCGATCGCCGCCTTCCGGGCCTGCGTGCGCGAGCACGCCGAGCGCGCCGTCCGCGGCGAAGAGGAAGTCGCTCGAGTTGTCCGCGAGCACGCGCCGCTCTCCTGTTTCCGCGTCGATCAGCGAAACCTTGCCGCGGCCCATCGAGCGGACCACCAGCGACTTTCCGTCGGGCGCCCAGGCGAACGACTGGACCGAGTTGAGCGCGAGCTCCTCGCGGCCGGCCACCTGGAGAGACTCGAAGGGAACGGCCGCGGCATCGAGCGGCCGCGGCGCGAGGTAGAGGCGCGACTCTGCGATCCAGGCGAGCCCGCCGCCGCGCGGCGCCCAGGCGAACGAGGTGGCCGAGCTGGCGAGCTTGCGGGGTGCGGCGTTGCTCGCTTGCGCGCCGACGACCCACAGCTCGCCCTCGCCGGTGTGGAAGCGGAACGAGGAGAGGAACGCGAGCGCCTCGCCGTCGGCGCGAAACACGGTATCGCCCGGCGTGGTCGGCACGCCCGAGCCGACCTTGCGCGCGGGTGTGCCGGCGCGGAGATCGGCGAGCCAGAGATCGCCGGCGAAGAGATCCTCCGGCACCGCGCGATCGTCGGGGTGCGCGGCGTTGAGGAAGAACGCCACCGCCTGGCCGTCGGGCGCGGCCAGCACGTCGCGGCCAAGGCCGGGTGCGAGCTCGCGGCCGGGCTGCTTCTCCTCGCAGCCGGCGAGCGCGAGCGCGCAGGCGAGGCCGAGCGAAACGATCGGTCCGCACGCGAGCTGGTTCACGTTCCCTCCGCTGCGCAAACCGGCCGCGCGCTCCCGTCAGCGGGCGCGGGGTCCGAATTGGTTTGTATAGCAACTGTTGGTGTACAACTCATCTCGCTGCCCGGCTGGCCAGGCACCTCGGGCGCGGCCACCGCGCCCTGCCCGGCCGGCGCGCGGCCGCGGGGAAACCGGCTCCGGCTCGCCCGGCCGCGCCCACGGCGGCCGCGCGCGTCATCCGCCTGCTCCGGCGGCGGCTCGCTCCGCTCCGGCGCGGGCTGGAGCGCGCAGCCCACGCCGCTCGCCCACGCCGCCAGCGCCGCCCGCGCGCGCAGCATCATCTTCGTCTTGCGCTCCGCCTTGCCGTGCCGCTCGTCGAGCGGCGGGAAGAGCGCGAACACCACGTTGCTCGGCTGGTAGTCGTAGCCCTCGGGGTGCGCGCTGCCGTCGATGTGCCGCAGGAGCGCGCCCAGCGCGGTCGTCCCGGGCGGCTCGCGCCACGCCTCGCCGCGCAGCTTCGCGAGCAGCCGGCGCGCCACGAGGTGCCCGTGTCCCGCGCTCTCGACGTACCCTTCGACGCCGGTGATCTGCCCCGCGCAGTAGACGTGCGGCAGCGCGCGCAAGCTCCCATCCGCGCCCAGCGCGGTCGGGCCGTGCAGGAACGTGTTGCGGTGCACCTGCCCCAAGCGCACCCACTCGGCCTTGGCGAGCCCGGGCACGAACGCGCCGAAGATGCGCTTCTGCTCCGGCCAGGTCAGCCGCGTCTGGAAGCCGACCAGGTTCCACGCGGTGCCGGCGGTGTCCTCGCGGCGCAGCTGCACCACCGCGTGCGGCTGCGTGTTCGTGCGCGGATCCATCAGCCCGACCGGCTTCATCGGGCCGAACGCGAGCGTGTCCCGGCCGCGCGCGGCCATCACCTCGATGGGCAGGCAGCCCTCGAAGTAGCGCGCCTCCTCGAACGCGTGCGGCGCCACCTTCTCGCCCGCGAGCAGCGCGTCGACGAACGCCTCGTACTCGGCGCGCGTGAACGGCAGGTTCAGGTAGTCGTCGCCGCCCCCCTTGTTGTAGCGGCTCTGCGCGAACGCGATGGAGCGGTCGATCGAGTCGCCTTGCACGATGGGCGCGAGCGCGTCGTAGAAGGCGAGCCGCTCCTTGCCCACCGCGGCGACCAGCTCCTGCGCGAGCGCTTCGCCGGTGAGCGGGCCGGTGGCGAGGATCACCGGCTCGGGGCCGCTGGGAAACGCGAGCGCCTCCTCGTGCACGCGGGTGATGTTCGGGTGCGCGTCGATCTTGCGGGTCAGGCCGCCGCTGAAGATCTCTCGATCGACCGCGAGCGCATCGCCCGCCGGCACGCGCGCGAGGTCTGCTTGCGCGAGCACCGGCGAGCCGAGCCGGCGCAGCTCTTCGTGCAGCAAGCCCACCGCGTTCTCGGGATTGTCCGAGCGCAGCGAGTTCGAGCAGACCAGCTCGGCGAGAAAGTCGCTCTTGTGCGCGGGCGAGCGCCGCACCGGCTTCTGCTCGATCAGCCGCACCTGGACGCCGCCGTCCGCCAGGACCAGCGCTGCTTCACTTCCCGCGAGACCGCCGCCGATGACCGTGACCTTCATGCGCGGGTCGATACACGCTTTGCCCGCGCGGGTGCAATCGGGACGCGCTCGGTCGGCGACAATTCGCGCGCGCTACTCGACGTCGACGCTCGAGCCACCCGAGCTGGAGACATGGGCCTTGGCGCCTCCGACGATCTTCAGCGAGGTCCCGCCCGAGACGCTGCCGCGCACCGAGTCGCTCGCGCTCACCGCGCCGTCGCAGCCGCCGCTGCCATCGATGCGGACCTTCTGCGCGGCGAGCTTCTGCAGCGGATAGCGCGCGCCGCCGGAGACTTCCAGCTCGACCTCGTCCGCGCGGCCGGCCAGCTCAAGCGTCGCGCCGCCGCTCGCCTCGAGCGAGACGCTCTTCATCGAAAGGCCGCTCAGATGGAGCTCCGCGCCGCCCGAGGCCTCGGCCCGCAGCGTCTCGGCCGGGCCGACCTCGCCGCTCGCCCCCGCGCCGCCGCTCGCCTCGATGCGATCGAGCTGCGGCGCGGTCACCTTGACCGTCACGCCCGAGTCGCTGATCGAGCTGGCCTTCGAGGAGAAGCGCACGTGCAGCGTGCCTGCGCGCACCTCGGTCTCGACCAGCGGCAGGATGTTGTCCTCGCCGTGCAGCTCGAGCGCCTTCTGCGGCCCGACCGCGAGTTGGAGCTGGATGCCGCGCGACACCTCGACCGCGTGGAACGGCTCGACGGCGCGGCTCTCGTCGACGAACTTGCCGCTGCCGCGCAAGCCTCCCCAGGCGATGCTGGCGGTGCCGAGCCCCAGCGTGACCGCCGCGACGAAGAGGGTGACGCGCGCGCGCGCCGGCCAAAGAATCTGGGTGCCGAGTCGGGAGCTCAAGTCCATGCCGCGCTCTACGTGGCGCGCGCCGGGCTTATTTCTTGGGGCGAGAGAAAGCGGGCTACTGGCCCTGCTTGAGCACCACGAACTTGTAGTTCGACAGCTCGTCCTGACCCGCGGTGGCGAGCACCGAGAAGAGCAGCTTGTAGGGCACGTCGCGGTCGCCGATCACCGAGAGCAGGCCCTCGAACTGCTGCTGCTTGTTGTTCTTGGCGATCTTCTTCTGGTTGTCGACTTCCTTCTTCAGCAGCTCCTGCACCGGCGTGATGAACAGCTGCTGCTTCGGGTTCAGCGCGGCCGCCGGCACGGTCCAGTTGTTGAGCAGCACCGCCGTCTTGTCGCCGACCGAGATCTCGCTCTTGGTGATGGTGACGGTGGCGGCCTCGACCGGGTCGAGCATGGTGGTGCTCGAGGGAGGCAGCAGGTCGGCGGACATCGTCGGCGAGATGCCGGTGTTGTACGACTTGAGCAAGAAGACCAGGATGATGGTCATCATATCGAGCATGGGCGTGATGTTGAGATCCTCGATCTCGCCCTCCGCCTCGCGCGCCTTGCGGCGCAGCCGGCGGAACTTCTGCTCCTGGCGCTTGGCCTCCCACGCCTCGCGCTGCGCAGCCGACATCCCGTGGTCGGGGATGCCCGCCGCGGGGCTGCCCGGCACCTTGGTGATCTTCTCGGCCTGCTGGTCTGCGGGCTTGGAGTCCATCTAGAGCGCTCCCAGCTGGACCTGATCGAAGAGGAGCCGTCCGCCGTCGACGCGGATGGCATCCATGCTCTGCACCAGCACGTCGTAGGGCACCAGCTGGTCGGCGATGATGGTGACCTTGCTCTCGGCGGGGAAGCTGTTCTTCACGTCGACCATCTTTCGCGTCAGCATCGCGAAGTCGTACTTGCCGTCCGGCAGCAGCGGGATGGTCGGCGCGGCCGTCTTCGGATCGGGCGGCGCCGCGGGCGTGCCAGCCGCCGCGCCGAGGATGCCGTTCTGGCTGGCGATGAAGAACCCGTGCGTCGAGATCGACACCGAGAGCTGCAGCTCTTTCTTCTGCGGGTCGGGCATCGCCACGGTCGAGGGCGACGGGCTCATCGACGGCGTGACCACGTTGAGCACGCCGAACTGGATCACGCTGGTCATCGAGACCAGCATGAACATGGTCAGGTTCACCATGATGTCGAGGTACGGGACGATGTTCAGCTCGCCCGTCTTCTCGTGTTCGTGAACCCGGCGCTTCATCGAGATCCCTGGGTGTCCAAAAGAGGAGAAGGACTATTCGGCCGGGTTGACTTCGCCCGCCGCGCGGCGCGCGAGCAGGTTCTCCAGCTTCATCGCCGAGAGCTCCATCTCTTCGATCATCGACTTGCTGCGGTTGGTGAGCAGGAGGTGCGCGCCGATGCAGATCACCGCGATCGAGAGGCCGAAGGCGGTGTTGTTCATGGCCTCGCTGATGCCCTTGGAGAGCAGCTCGGCCTTCTGCGCCGGAGCCGCCTTGCCGAGCGCCTTGAAGGAGCTGATGAGGCCGGAGATGGTGCCGATGAGGCCGGTCAGCGTCGCGATGTTGGCGACGCTCCAGAGCGACGCGATGCGCTTCTGCAGGAGCGGCGTCTGCTCGAGGATCGCCTCTTCGAGCGCGGCGGCGACTTCCTGCTCGCCGCGGTTCGCGCGCGACAGGCCCGACTGGCAGACGCGGGCGAGCGCCGCCTTGGGGGCCGCCTCGCAGAGCCGCTTGGCGCGATCGATCTGTCCCTCGCGGACCTGCTTCATCAGCTGCGCCATGAACGCGTTGCCGGGGAGGCTCGCCCGGAAGAGCGCGATGGTCCTCTCGATGATGATCGCGATGGCGATCGCCGAGAACACGCAGTTGACGTACATGAACGGGCCGCCGGTGCTGAGGAACTCTTTGATCGTATCGAGGGCGTGACCCATCGCGAGTGCTTCCTTTCTAAAGTGGCACGAGACGAACTTTTGAAGCGCGGGAGGCTAGCAGGGCATCCCGGGGCGCAGCAAGATGAAGCTTTGCAGCACGCCCCGGGAGACCGGCCGGTTTTCTACTGCGCAGGAGCCGCGGGAGCCGCCGGCGCGGCGGTACCCTCTTCGGGCGCGGCGCGGCGGTAGTCGCACTCCTTGTTCGGGCAGGCGATGAACGCGCCATCGCGCTTGCTGTACTTGGAGAGCAGGTACTTGCTCCCGCACTGCGGGCAGGTCTCCGCGAGCGGACGGTCCCACGCGACGAACTTGCAGTTCGGGTAGTTCACGCAGCCGTAGAAGCTCTTGCCGAAGCGCGACTTGCGCTCGGCGAGCCCTCCGCCGTCCTCGGGGCAGACGATGCCCTTGAGCGTGATCGGCCGCGTCGTCTTGCACGTCGGGTAGTCGCTGCACGCGAGGAAGCGGCCGAAGCGGCCCCGCTTGTTGATCATCGGCTTGCCGCAGGTCGGGCAGATCTCGTCGGTCGGGATGTCCTCGACGATCTTGATCTTGCCGTCCTCCTCGATGAAGTCCTTCGTGTTCTTGCACTCGGGGTAGCCCGAGCAGGCGAGGAAGCGGCCCATCCGGCCCCACTTGATGACCATCGGAGAGCCGCACTTCTCGCAGACCAGATCGGTCTTGGTCTCCTCGCGCTTGACGTCGCGCATCTGCTCTTCCGCGGCCGCCAGCGTGACCTTGAAGGGCGTGTAGAAGTCGCCCATCAGCTTGACCCAGTCGAGCTTGCCCTCTTCGACCTCGTCGAGCCCCTCCTCCATCTTCGCGGTGAAGCCCGCGTCGAGCACCAGCGGGAACGCGGAGATGAGCAGCTCGGTGACCAGCTTGCCCAGCTCGGTCGGGTAGAAGCGGTTCTCCTTCTTCTCGACGTACTCCTTGTCCTGGATGGTCGAGATGATCGCCGCGTAGGTCGACGGCCGGCCGATGCCCTTCTCTTCGAGCTCCTTGACCAGCGAGGCCTCGGTGAAGCGCGGCGGCGGCTGCGTGAAGTGCTGGTCGGAGGCGAGGTTCACCAGCGTGAGGACCGCGCCCTCCTCGAGCGGCGGCAGCTGGCGCGAGAGGTCGCCCTTCTCTTCGTCGGCGCCCTCCATCTTCTCGGCGCCGGCCTCGTCGATCTGGTCGGGCGACTGCTTCGGCTCGACCGACTCTTCGCCGTAGACCGAGAGGTAGCCGGCGAACTTCAGGACCTGGCCGGTCGCGCGGAACGTCGCGCGGCCGGCGGCGATGTCCGCGGTGGTCTGGTCGAAGACGGCGGGGACCATCTGGCAGGCGACGAAGCGGTTCCAGATCAGCTCGTAGAGCCGGAACATGTCGCGCTCGAGGAACGGCATCACCCGCTCCGGCGGGTAGTCGAGGCTGGTCGGGCGGATCGCCTCGTGCGCGTCCTGCGCCGACTTCTTCGTCTTGAACTGCACCGGGTCGGTCGGCAGGTACTCCTTGCCGTACTTGCCCTCGATGAACGCGCGCGCCCCCTCGATGGCCGTGGGCGAGAGGCGCACGGAGTCGGTGCGCATGTACGTGATGAGCGCGGTCTGGCCCTCGGCGCCGAGCTCGACGCCTTCGTAGAGCCGCTGCGCCAGCGTCATCGTCTTCTTCGCCGAGAAGTGGAGACGGTTCGCCGCGTCCTGCTGCAGCTTGCTGGTGATGAACGGCGGCGGCGCGTTGCGCTTGCGCTCCTTCTTGTCCACCGTCGCGACGACGAACGGCTGCTTGCGGATCTCATCGGCGAGCGGCAGCGCCTGGTCGCCGTTGGTCAGCTCGGCCTTCTCGCCGTCGACCTTGATCAGCTTGGCGCGGAACTGCGGCGGCAGCTGCGCCTTCAGGTCGGCCTCGATCGACCAGTACTCGACCGGGATGAACTTCTTGATCTCGGCCTCGCGGTCGACGACGAGCCGCACCGCGACCGACTGCACGCGCCCCGCGGAGAGACCGCGGCGGACTTTCTTCCAGAGGATCGGCGAGATCTGGTAGCCGACCAGTCGGTCGAGCACGCGGCGCGCCTGCTGCGCGTCGTAGATCTCCTTGCGCAAGACGAGCGGGTGCGCGATCGCCTCGAGGATCGCCGGCTTGGTGATCTCGTTGAAGAGCACGCGCATCGGCGGCACCTTCATCTTCCCGATCGCGTCGGAGATGTGCCAGGCGATCGCCTCACCCTCGCGGTCGGGGTCTGTCGCGAGGAGAACTCGGGCGGCGCTCTTGGCGGCGCTGCGGATCTCGGCGAGGACCTTCTTCTTCTCGGCGATCACTTCGTAGACCGGCTCGAAGCCGTGCTCGACGTCGACGCCCATCTTCGACTTGGGCAGGTCCATCACGTGGCCGACCGAGGCCTTCACCGTGTAGCCCGAGCCCAGGTACTTCTTGATCGTCTTCGCCTTCGCGGGCGACTCGACGATGACCAGCGTGCCGCCGCGCGGGCGGGCGCTGGACTCTTCTTCGTCGCCGCCCTCGCTGCTCTCGTCGTCCGCGGCGGCGCTCTTCTTCGGCTTCGCCGTCTTGGAGACCTTGGCGGAGGCCTTCCCCTTCTTCGCCACGACCTTGGCCGCGGCCGGCTTCTTCGACTTGCCCTTCGCTTTCGCGCCCTCGGCCGCCTCGGCGACCAGCGTCTCGTCCGCCTCGACTTCTGCTGCCTTCTTCTTGCTGCTCGCCTTCGCGCTCTTCTTCGTTGCCATGTGTGATTCCTTTGGGGCGGCTCTAGGTGAGAACGCCGTCACTCCCGTGGATCCCGCCGATCATCAGCGGGGCGCAGTGGATGCTCGATGCCGGATTTGGATGCGTCAGCCGGGGGGCGACCCCCTAGACCATCTAGGCCAAGCGGCGCAAGAAGTACTTGCCCGGCCGCTGTGTCGCGAGCCCCTTCAACTCCAGCTCGGTGAGCTTGGCCAGCGCCTGCGCGACCGGGACGCCCGAGCGCAGCGAGATCTCGTCGATGTGCAGCGGCGAGCGCTCGTCGAGCGCGTTGAAGAGCCGGATCTCCTCCTCGGAGAGCACCACGTCTTCGAGGGCGGCGGCCTTGGCCGGCGGCAGCGCCTGCGGGACCAGCACGCGGGCCCGCTTGCGCTTGCGCGGCTCGGGGTCGTTGAGCGCGGCCGGGATGGGCCAGCCGAGCCCGAAGAGGATGTCCTTGGCGCTGGTGACCGCGCGGGCCGCCTCGACGGTGAGCAGCGAGTTGGGGCCGGCCGAGAGCGGATCGTTGGCGCCGCCGGGCACCGCGAAGAGCGGCCGCTTCTGCTGCGCGGCGTGGTTGGCGGTGATGAGCGAGCCGGAGTTGGCCGCGGCGCGGATGACCACCACGGCCGAGGAGAGGCCGCTGATGGTGCGGTTGCGCCGCGGGAAGTTGCGCTTGTCGGCGGGCGTGCCGGGCGGGAACTCGCTGATCACCGCGCCGCCGCCGCGGCCGAGCCGCTCGAAGAGGGCCGCGTTCTCCTGCGGGTAGACGACGTCGATGCCGCTGCCGGTGACCGCGACGGTGCTGCCCTGCGCCCAGAGCGCGCCCGCGTGCGCGGCCGCGTCGACGCCGCGCGCGCCGCCCGAGACGACCTGCACGCCGGCGATGGCGAGCCCCTCGGCGATGTCGCGGGCCAGCTCGAGCCCGTAGTCGTCGCAGTCCCGCGCGCCGACGAGCGCCACGCGCGGAACATCGGGGTCGAGCGTGCCGCGCACGTAGAGCACCGGCGGCGGGTTGTCGATCTGCCGCAGCAGCGGCGGGTACCACGGGTCGCCGAGCACGCAGATGCGCGCGCTCGCGCTCTTGGCCGCGGCCACTGCCTTCACGCCGAGATCTTCCAGGTCCGGCGCGCCGCCGAGAAAGTCGATCGACTCGGTCTTCAGCTTCAGCTCGGCCGCCGCGCGCAGCAGCTTCTCCGGGCCCGCCTCGAGCGCGGCCAGGAAGCCGCCGAACATCTGCGTGATGCGCGCGAGCGCGGTGGCGCCCACGCCAGGAATCGCCGAGAGCGCGCACGCCGCGACCACGTCGGGGCCGACCAGCCCTCCCGCGTCGGCCGCGTTCTCGGCTGCGGGATTCACGCCTAGCCGCCAGCGGGCCGCATCTGGATGCGATCGCCCGCTTCCAGCTCGCGGATGCTGCGCACGACCACCGCGGTGCTGACGTTGTCGCGCGTCTCGATGACCATCAAGAGGCCGACCGTCTCGTCCGGGTCGGTGCCGCGCACCGTCTCGTCGCCCGGGTCGCCCTGCGTGTAGCTGATGCGGTTCGAGCCGGTGCTGCCCAGGCCATCGCCGCGGTGGATCACCATGAAGGTGTTCCCTTCCTGGACCCCGTCGTTCTTGCCCTTGTCGATGAAGACTTGCTGGCCGCGGCCGAGCTCGACCGGGCCCTCGACCACCGAGCTGAGGATGGTGCCGTCGAGCTTCTGCGCGTTGCTCTTGGGCGCGAGCCGGCGCGACTCATCGACCCACGGACGCACCAGATCGCCGCGGCCGATCTCCTCGCGCTCGCCGGTGATCTGCACGGTCACGACGTCGCCGTTGATCGAGATCACCTTCGCGTCGCCGACGGTCTTCGTCTTGATCGCGAGCTTCTCGCCCTGCGCGTTGTCGATCTCGCCGTCGACGTGGAAGATGGTCAGCTTGTCGCCGATGTGGGCCGCGCCGTCTTTCTTGAAGCGGACGTAGGCGGTGTCCCAGGTGGCGATCATCTGCTTCTCTTCGAAGGACGCGTCGAGGACGCCGGCGTTGTCGACCTCGTCCTGGCTGACCAGGCCGACCGCGTTCACTTTGAGCACCGCGGGCGGCTGGAAGACGAGGCGGCCAGCGGTGGTGACCATCTGCGACGCGGCCGCGGACTCCGATGCCGCGGCGGTGACGCCGATCTCGGTGGCCGGAGGCGCGACCGTGACGCCGGTCGACTCGCCCGCCGCGGCGGCCGCTTCCTCGGTGCCGGGCGCGGCGTTGGCCGGCGCCTCGACCTGCGCGGGCGAACCGCCAGCGCCCGCTTTGATCTGCAGCTTCTGGCCCGGGTAGATCCAGTGCGGGTTCTCGATCGCCGGATTGAGGCTCCAGATCTTCGGCCAGTACCAGGGGTTCGCGAGGAACTTCTGCGAGAGATCCCAGAGCGTGTCGCCGCGCTGGATGGTGTACTCCTGCGACGGGCCGTCGGCGGGCGCGGCGGCCGGCGGGCCGCTGGTCGCCGGGATCTGACCGTTCTCGGCGGGAGCCGGCGCGGGCGCGGCGGTGCCGGCCTCCTGCGCGCGAGCGGGGAGCGCGAGGGAAGCGGCCGCCGCGGTGGCGAGCGCCGCCTTGCGCCAGCGAGAGATGGTCTTGGTCCGCATCGAGATCTCCTTAAGCCTTCGCCTGACTCAAACAGCGGTTTACGGAAATTTGCAAAACTTATCGAACCGGCCGCGCGCCCTCTTCGCGCGCGGCTTGCGAGTCGAGCAGCGCGCGCGCCTGCTGGGACTCCAGCGCGTCGGGCGTCTCGTCGAGCAGCCCCTGCAGCGCGGACCGGCCCTCCGCGGCGCGGCCGAGCAGGAGCAGGCAGCGCCCCTTCTCGAGGCGGGCCGGCACGCGCGCGTCCCCGGCGGGATAGTCGCGCATCACCCGATCGAACTGCGCGAGCGCGCCAGCGCAGTCGCCAGAGGCAGCGCGCGCGAGCCCGGCGAAGTAGACCGCGTTGTCGGCCGAGGCGTCGCGCGGCCAGCGGTGCGCGAACGAAAGGAACGAGGTCTGCGCCGAGAGGTAGTCGCCCGCGTTGAGCTGCTGCACCGCCTGCGCGAACACGCGGTCACCCGCCGCCTGCTCGCGGAGGACCGGGTCGGCGGCGAGCGGCTGGTCGAGCTCGGCGAGGCGGTCCGCGTCGGGCTCTTGCAGCGCGACCGTCGCGGGCAGACGCGGAGCCCGCTCGACCGGATTGGCGCGCGGGGCGCGGGGCTGCGCGCGGCCGCCGCCCTGCGGGTGCAGCTTGACGGTCTGCAGCTTGGGCGGGACGTCGCTGGGATCGCCCGGGTCGCCCTTCTGCGGCGGATAGGTGATCGCGGCGGGCGCGGCCGGCGCAGGCGGGCCCGCGCTCGGAGCCGCCGCGGGCGCTGTGGCCGGGGCAGCGGGCGCGCGCGCGCCCACCGCGGCGACGCGCAGCTCGAGCTCCTCGATGCGCTGCCCCTGCTGCTTGATCTGATCGGCCTGCGCGGACAGCTGCGAGCGCATCTCTTCGAGCTCGCCGCGCGCCGACGCGCGCCCGCCCGCGCAGGAGAGCCCGGCGACGGTGAGCAGCGCGGCAGCGACGCGCAGCGGGGTGAAGCTTTGCGGCAAACGATCCTCGAATCGGGCGCGCGAGGCGCCCTCGGCAAGACGGCCGGACCGCATGATCGCGACGGGCCCGGGGGGTGTCAAAGAATCGGCAGAGAGAATCGCGCGCGCGGCGAGAAATTCAGGGCGCGATGAAGGCGAGGTGGCGGCCGGTGCGGCCCTGGTCGCGACGGTGGCTGAAGAAGAGCTCGGGCGAGCAGGCGGTGCAGCCGGGGACCTGGTCGATCCGCGCTGGAGCCAGCCCCGCGCGCAGGAGCGCAATCGAGGCGCAGGCGCGCAGGTCGAGGTGCGGCCCGTCCGATGCGGCGCGCGCGTCGGGATCGTCGGCGACCTCGGGCCCGAACGCGGCGCGGAACGACGCGGCCAGCTCGCGCGAGACGGCGTAGCAGCAGCGGCCGATGCAGGGGCCGATCGCGGCGAGGATCTCCGCGCGCGCGGCCCCTTCCATCTCGAGCGCGCGCACGCCGCGGCCGGCGACGGCGAGCCGCGCGCCGCGCCAGCCGGAGTGGACCGCGCAGGCCGCACGCGCACCGGGGGCCCAGAGGAGGATCGGCGTGCAGTCGGCGACGCGCACGGCGGCCGCGAGGCCTGGCGTGCGCGAGAGGATCGCGTCGGCCTCAGGGTCCACGCCCGCGGCGGCCCGCGCGCCCTGCTCTCCTGAAACTTTGGCGGCCTCCGGCTCGCTCGAGGGCAGGAGCTCCCGCAGCTGCGCGCTCCCCGGGGCGCCGTGCGCGAGGAGCACGCGGTCGCCGTGCACCTGCCGCGCGGCCGCGAACGCGCGCGCGCCAGCGAGGCCCGCCTCTCGCGCGAGGCGGCGCAGATTCTCCTCGACCGCCTCGGGCGCATCGCCGACCGCGCTGCTCAGGTTGAGCGAGGCGAACGGCCCGATGGACGCGCCGCCCCCGCGCAGGGAAAAACCGTGGACGACGCCCTCGGCTGAGAGCAGCGGCGAGGTGGCGAACAGCTCGCTCACGCGCCGCTCACGACGTGAAAGCGCGCGGCCGGAGGCCCGGCTGCCGGCGCAGCGGCCCCGCGAGCGGACTCGTCTTCGCTCAGCGCAGGCACGGCGGAGACGGCGGCAGGCACCGGCGCCGCGCTCGGGTTCGGCGGCCGGTGCTCGACGCGGCCCTGCGGATACCAGACCGCGTCGTACGCCACCGTGCAGTCCGTCACCTCCGGCTCGGGATAGCTGTACGGCTCGCCGCGATAGTTCTTCAGGATCGTCTCGGCCGCGCGCTTCTCGACCACGTAGTCGGGCTGCACCGTCACCTTGCCGCCGCCGTCGGGCAGATCGATCGCGAGGTGCGGCACCGCCAGCCCCGAGGTATGGCCGCGCAAGCCTCGCAGCAGCTCGACACCAAACTCGAGCGGCGTGCGCAGGTGCTCGAGCCCCTGCGCCACGTCCATCTGGTGCAGGTAGTACGGCCGCGCGCGCATGGTCAGCGTCTGGTGCATCAGGTCCTTGATCGCGAGCAGCGACGAGTTGACCCCGCGCATCAGCACCGCCTGGTTCTCCACCGGCACGCCGTGATCGACGAGCCGCTCGACCGCCTCGCGCGCGTCCTGGGTGATCTCCTTGGCGTGGTTGAAGTGGGTGATCACGAAGAGCGGCGCGAACTGGCGCAGCGTGCGCGCCAGCTCGTCGTCGATGCGCATCGGCAGCGTCACCGGCACGCGCGTGCCGATGCGGATGATCTCCACGTGCGGGATCGCGCGCAGCATGCCGAGCAGCTCGGCCAGCCGCGCGGTGGTGAAGAGAAAGGGGTCGCCGCCGGAGATGAGCACGTCGCGCACTTGAGGATGCGCGGCCACGTAGTCGACCGCCGCGCGCAGCTCGTCCTTGTTGAAGTCGCCCTCGCCGCCCGAGGTGATGCGGCGCCGCGTGCAGTGGCGGCAGTAGGTCGAGCAGCGGTCGAGCGCAAGCAGCAGCACCCGGTCGGGGTACTTGTGGACGATGCCGCGCACGGGCCGGTTGTGGTCCTCGCCGAGCGGATCGCGCAGCTCGCCCGGGCGCACGCGCGCCTCGGCCTGCACCGGGATCGACTGCTGCCGCACCGGGCAGCTGGGGTGGTCGGGATCGATGAGCGAGAGGTAGTAGGGGCTGATGCCGAGGCGGAAGATGCCAGCGGTGTCGGCGCAGCCGCGCCGCTCGTCGTCGGTGAGCGCGAGCTTCTCTTCCAGCTCGGGCAGCGAGCGGATCAGGTTGCGCGCCTGCCAGCGCCAGTCGCGCCACTGCGCTTGCGTGGCGTCGGGGTAGAGGCGCTTCCAGGCGGGCGTGGTGCGGCTCATGCTGGCGTCGTTTCGCTCGAAGAGGGGCCCCGCGCGCAGCGGGGGCTTGCAGCGGCCACGTGTGCACGATCGCGCGCAGCCCGGTCAAGCGGCCGGACTGCCTGGCGGGCCCCGAAGCGGCTCGCGCGGCGCGCCCCCTCGAGACGAGGAGAGCGGCCGCGCGAGAACAGCTCCGCGGACGACGAGCCTACGTGCCGCCGTCGGCGGCCGCGGTGTACGAAGGCGCGTACGTGCCGGAGAAGTCCCCGAAGTCGGTGTCCGAGCCGTCGTTGAACGGCTGCAGCACGCCGAGCTCGATGGTGAAGGGCAGCGCCGGGGGCCCCGCCGGGCTCCGCGCGCCGCAGCTCTCGGCGCCCACCCCGCTGGTGTTCGCGTTGGCGAACAGCAGCGCACCGCGATGCCCCTCGTCGAAGGATTGGAAGTGGATGTTGTAGACGCACGCGGTCCCGTTGCTGGTGGTGCACGGACCGCCCGTCGCCGAAACCGGCATGTACGTGAAGCCGCCGCCGAGCTGGCCGAACGCGCCGTAGTGATCCGTCTCCACCTCTCCGCCGACCATCGTGACGTCGCTGCCGGCCGACCCTCCGGGCGAGATGACATTGATCGAATACGACGAGCCAGCGACCGGGGGGTTGAGCCAGGTGTCGTAGACGTAGAACTCCGTCGACAGCTGCGACGGATTCTTGGAGTCGGAGTAATCGGCGCAGTTGTCCGCGACCGGCGGCTGGAACGTCGTGGCGGGCGCGTCTCCTCCCGCGGGAATGCCGCTCGGATGCGTGTCGCCGCCGAAGACCACCCAGGTCGGCGTCCAGATGGTCGTCTGCGAGTCCCACTTGCCGTTGGGCGGGTTGTAGCTCGGGCACGTCCCCTGGGTGGTGGTGCCGCAGAAGCGCGGCTCGTACTGCCCGTTCGGCACGACCTGGTCGTAGACGTTGTCGTCATTCTCGTCGAGGAAGGGGTCGCCTTCGTCGATGAACAGCTCGCCCTCGTCGTACTGCCCGTTGTGGTTGGCGTCGACGAACGCCTCCTCTCCCTGCGTCCAGGCGATGATGGTGACCAGCTGATCGCGCGGGTTGTAGGTGAGCTGCCCGAAGGGCACGCGCGGCTCCGGCTGCGTGCGCTGCGACGGGTACTGATCGGCGTTGACGTCCGGCTGCAGCGGAACCACGTCCGCGGGGTAGCTGCCGTTGCCGAGGTCGCTGGAGAACGTCACGGTGAGCGTCCCCTCGAGATCCGGGTTCGCCGGATCGAACGCGGCGGTCGTCGCCGACGCGGTGATCGCGCCCGCCTCGGTGGCGAAGTTGACCGGTGTGGGAATGCCGACGCGGTTGCCGAAACGATCCGAGAGGCGGACCTGGCAGGTCATCGTCTCCAGCTCGGTGATGGTGTCGTAGACGCGCAGCTCGCCCTTGTCGCACTTGAAGTAGAAGCCCGACGCCGACGGCTTCGCGCCGCGCACCGCGACCTGGTGGCTGCCGGCGATCGAGGTGTTGTGCGCGGTGGCGATGAGCGTGGTGACGCCCACTTCGGCCCCGGCCGTGTACGAGATGGTGACGTTGCCGTTGACGTCGGTCGCGCCGCTGGTGGTGTTGAGCGTGACCAGCTGCGGCTGTCCCTGCGTGAAGTCGATCGCCGCGCCCGGGACCGGCGTACCGAACGCGTCGGAGACGAGGAAGGTCATCAGGCCCTGCTCCTGGATGCCCGAGCCGAGGATGCCGAGGACGCTCGGCGCGACCGCGGTCTCCACGATGCTCGCGGGCGGCCCGAAGATGCCGACCTGCGCGGTGGCGCTGGCGGCGGAGAGCGCGAGGCTCGCGACCACGTGCGCGACGCCGGTGGTGCCCTTCGAGCTGACGGTCAGCGAGACGAGGCCGTTCGCGTCGCTGGTCGCGCTGGTGGCCGAGAAGGTGAGCAGGTTCTCGCCGATGGCCGGCGAGAAGGAGACGTTCACGCCCGCGATCGGGGCCGCGCTGGCGGTGACCTGGAAGAAGATGACCGAGCTGGTGGGCAGTCCGTTGGCGGCCGCGCCGCTGGTGCCGATGCTGGACGGGCTGACGGTGACCACCGAGATGATCTCGTCGGCGGGCGTGGGCGTGCCGGCGTCGATGGGCGCGCCCGCGTCGCTGCCGGATCCGGCATCGTTGCCCGAGCCTGCGTCGTTGCCGGAGCCCGCGTCGCTGCCCGCGTCAACGACCGCCGAGGTGAGCGGCAGGCGCGCGCTGCCGGTGACGCCGTCCCAGCTCGCGGTGAGCAGCGTCGCTGAGGAGGCGCAGGCCACGGTGGTGGCCGCATTGCAGGTGTACGTCGCGGTGGCGGCGCCGGTCGCGTCGAGCGCCACGTCGTCGGAGGCCTTGCCATCGACGCTGCCGAAGAGCGCCGTCACGTGCACCGAGCCGGAGCCCGGGTTGCCGCTCGAGTCGGTTGCCACGATGGTCGCCGTGGCGGCGCTCCCGTCATCGGCGAGCGAGCCGACGTTGAACTGCACGACGACCTTGCCGCTCGGCGACGAGGAGCCGCTGGAGCAAGCGGCGAGTGCAACGGCGAAGCTGACGACCAGGCTGCGAGCGCGGATGCGCATTGTGGGAATCCTCCAGCTGCGTTGGACTCTTTGGAGCCAGCACAGCATGACGGCGCAGTGTCGGGCGGCGCACCCGCACTTGGCAAGTTTATCTCTCGGCTGCGTCAGGCGATGGCGCCCAGCTCGTCGTCGGCGCGCAGCGCTTCCGCGGGGGCGCCGGACTCGAGCGCGCGCTTGAGCCAGGTGCGCGCGACGTCGGGCTGGCCGGCGCGCAGGGCCGCGCGGGCGGCCACCACCGCGGCCTCCGGATCGGGAGACAGAGAGAAGGCCCGGCCCGCCTGCCGGCCCGCCTCCAGGTGCTCGCCGCGGCTGAGCGCGACGCCCGCGCGGATGCGCGCGGCGCCCGCCTGGCGGAATCCGTCGGGCGCGGCGTCGAGCGGCTCGGCGGCGCGCAGGGCGCCTTGCGGATCTTGCGCGGTGAGCGCGGCGCGGGCCTGGGCGAGCGCGGCGGCGACCTGCGCGCGCGCGGCCGCGTCGGGCCCAGCCGGCTGCGCCGCGGCCGCGTTCATCAGCCCGCCCAGCGCGCGGGCGCGCGCCGCGTTGCTGATGGCGAGCAGCACAAAGAAGATGCCCGCCGTCCACCAGCCCGAGGTGCGCGCGAAGATGAACGCCGCCAGCGCCGCCGCGACGCCCGTCGAGATCCAGGCCGCCAGCACCACCGAGGGCTTCTTGCGCGCCGCCGTCAGCGCGATCTCCAGCACGTGCCCGCCGTCGAGCGGCTCGACCGGGATCAGGTTGAGCAGCGTCCAGACCACGCTCATCTCCGCGAACGTCGCGCAGAGCCGATCGACCGGATCGGGCGCGTAGGTCAGCTCGACGATCTGCGGCCAGAGGTGCGTCCCGCCCGCCACCAGCGCGGGGTTGCGCACCGCGAGCGCGATGAAGCCCGCGACGCCGGGCAGCAGCCCCGCGAGGGGCCCGGCCAGCGAAAGTGAAATCAGCTGCATCCAGGTCGGCCGCGTGCGCAGCCGCGCGAAGGTCACGCCGCCCATCCCGCGCAGGACGATCTCCGGCTGGCCGCCCAGGCTCAGGCCGACCACCGCGTGGCCCAGCTCGTGGACCAGCACGCTGATGAAGACGATCAACACCCAGGCCGCGATGTCGAGCGCGCTGCGGATGCCCAGCCCGCCGAGGATCACCGCGGCGAGCAGGAAGGAGCCTTCGACGCGGACGGGAAACGGGCCGATGCGAAAATGGAGCACGCGCGCTTTATAATCTCTGCGCTGGATGCATGCTGGATCTGAATTTCGCGCCGCGGCCCGCCTTGACCGGGATGCGAGCGCGCAAGTAAACAGCCCGACCTTCTCTTGAGGAGCCGCCTTTGAGCCTCGCGCCCGCCACTGAAAGCCACAGCCCGCACGCCTCGCAGCCCACGGCCACCGGGAGCGTCGCCGAGCAGCCGTTCCGCTACCCGCTCGAGCGCCAGTTCGTCGAGCCCGACTGGACCCGCTTCCCCGGCTACCGCGGCGTCACGAAGGAGGAGTGGGAGAGCGCGCTCTGGCAGCGCAAGCACACGGTGAAGAACTTGAAGGAGCTCAAGGCGGCGCTCGGCGACCAGCTGCCTGAGGATCTCGCGCTCGACATCGAGAAGGATCAGGCGGAGCGCGCGACCATGTCGATCCTGGTCACGCCGCACATGCTCAACACGATGGACTTGAGCGACCTGCGCCACGATCCGCTGCGGCGCTACATGCTGCCCGCGTTCAGCGATCGCCGCACCGACTGGGCGAGCCACCCGCGCGCCTCGCGCGACAGCCTGCACGAGCAGGAGATGTGGGTCGTCGAGGGGCTCACGCACCGCTACCCCACCAAGGTGCTCGCCGAGATGCTCTCGACCTGCCCGCAGTACTGCGGCCACTGCACGCGCATGGACCTGGTCGGCAACAGCGTGCCGCAAGTCAAGAAGCTCAAGTTCCACGTGCCGCAGAAGGACCGCCTCACGCAGATGCTCGAGTATCTGAAGAAGACGCCGAGCGTGCGCGACGTGGTGGTGTCGGGCGGCGACATCGCGAACCTGCCCATCCAGCAGCTCGAGCCGTTCGTCAGCGCGCTGCTCGACATGGACAACATCCGCGACATCCGCCTCGCCTCGAAGGGGCTGATGGGCATCCCGCAGCATTTCCTCCAGGAGGAAGTGCTGGTGCCGCTCGAGCGGCTGGCGAAGAAGGCCTTCTCGCGCAACGTGAACCTGGCGCTGCACACGCACGTCAACCACGCGAACCAGGTGACGCCGCTCCTCGGCCGCGCCGCCAAGAAGCTGCTCGAGATCGGCTTTCGCGACGTGCGCAACCAGGGCGTCCTGCTGCGCGGCGTGAACGACTCGGCCAAGAGCCTGCTCGACCTCTGCTTCATGCTGCAGGACTACGCGCGCATCACGCCCTACTACTTCTACATGTGCGACATGATCCCCAACTCGGAGCACTGGCGGGTCTCGGTCGGCGAGGCGCAGAAGCTCCAGCACGACATCATGGGCTACCTGCCCGGCTTCGCCACGCCGCGCATCGTCTGCGACGTGCCGTTCGTGGGGAAGCGCTGGATCCACCAGCTCGCCGAGTACGATCGCGAGCGCGGCATCTCCTACTGGACGAAGAACTACCGCACCGGCATCGAGCTGCAGGACCCGGAGGCGCTCTCGCGCCGCTACGAGTACTTCGACCCGATCTTCCTGCTGCCTGAGGCGGGCCAGCGCTACTGGCGCGAGCAGCTGGCGGCGCAGGTCAACGCGTAGAGCGGACTTTGGACTTCGGACTTCGGGGAACCGCCCGAAGCGGGAGCCTCATAGATAATCAATTAGATATGTAAATAATTGGTTATATAACCTTTGGGTGAACTGGGCTCTTGCTCCCCAAAGTCCCGAGCTGCGCAGCGGCGCCCCCCGAGTCCGCTCTCAAATGTGATCGAGCAGCGCCAGCTCCGCGCGCGCGCCCAGCGGGATCGCCCGGGCCAGCGGCTGCAGCGTCGCGACCATCGCCAGCGCGCTGGTGCGCGGGCCCGCGGGGAAGAGCCCGCGCAGCTGGTGGGCCGGCCAGTAGCGGATGGTGCTGCGGCCGGCGCGCGAGAGGCGATCGCGCACCGCGCCCAGCAGCGCGTCGCGCCCCGCGCCGGTGTCCCAGGCGGCGTCGAGGATGTCGAGGCCGTCCTTGGTGTGGCGGATCATCGCCGCCGCGCTCGCGCTGTTGCCCGGGCCGTCGACGATGAGGCCCCAGTCCGGCTCGCCCACGTTGCGCGCGCGGGCCAGCTCGCGCAGGCGGCGCAGCTGGAAGCGCAGCGACCAGCCATCGCGCGCCAGCGTCACGCCGGCCGCGTTGGCGCGATGCCGCGCGAGCGCCTGCGCCATGCGCACTTCATCGCCTGCCATCGCCGCGCGCGCGCCGCGGCCCTTGGGCAGCATGCTCGCGTCGACCTTGCACTCCGCGCTCTCCAGCGCGCGGAAGCCGAGCCGCTCGTAGTAGCGCAGGCCGATGTCCGAGAAGAGCAGCGCTGCGTGCGAGCCCTCGGCGGCGAAGCGCTGCAGGCCCAGCCGCATCATCCGCGCCGCATAGCCGTGCCGCCGCAGCGGGGGCGGCGTGAAGACCGCGCCGATCCCGCGCACCAGCATCGGCGTTCCCTCGTGCTGCCCCTCGAGCCGGTAGACCTTCATCGCCGAGAGCATGCGCCCGGCCTCGAAGTAGCCGAGCAGCTCGAAGCGCCACTCCGCCTCGGGCGAGGCCGCGAGCCTGCGCTGGTAGGCGACGAACGATTCGAGGTCGAGCCCGCCGCCCCAGAGCGGGTGCACGCCGCGAAAATATTCCGGGCGCTCGTCGGCGGTGAGCGGGCGCAGCGGCGAGTCGCGGCCGGTCGGCGGTGGATCCGAAGGATGTCGCGCGGCGGGATCCAAGGGCCGCACGCTAGCAAACGAGGAATCGGCGGTTCAAATCAAAGCGCGTTCATTTCGAGCGCCGGACAGATTTGCTTCGCGTTAACCTTGGGCCGTGGAAATCGCCGACAACACCATCGTGCCTCCCCGGCTCTTCTCGCTGCGCGAGGCGAACCTGCTCGTGCCGACGCTGCAGAGCGCCTTCACCCGCGCGCGCGGTCTGCGCGATCGCATCACCAAGCTGCAGGAGGAGCTGACCGAGGCGGGACACCCGCTCGACTCGGCGCGCGTCGAGGTGAACCCCAAGGCGCCGCCGCAAGTGCAGGGGCTGCAGCGCCGCGCGGGCACGCTGGTGGCCGAGCTGGTCGAGCTGCTCCGCGGCGTCACCGATCTCGGCATCGAGGTCAAGGCGGCCGACGGGCTCTGCGACTTCCGCTCGCGGCACGCCGGGCGCATCGTCTACCTCTGCTGGCGCTACGGCGAAGAGGGCGTCAGCACCTGGCACGAGCTCGACAAGGGCTTCAGCGGGCGCAAGCCGCTCCCCGAGACGGGCGCGTTCGAGGGCGATTGGCTGCACTAGCGGCATCCCCGGTGCCCCGATGAAGCGCGGCCGCTGGGACTATCTTTACGAGACGCGCCCGCGGCCGATCCGCGACTGGGCGCTGGGCGAGCTCGCCACAGAGCTTGCGCGCGAGCTGGGCCAGTGGCCGCTCGCGCAGCTCGAGTGGCTCGATGAATCGGAGCGGCAGCGCGCGCAGCCGGCGCTCCTGCGCCCCTCGGCGCCGCCGCGCGAGACGATGCGGGTCGCGCTCGAGCTGGCCCGCCTCGAGCTGCTCCACGAGGTGGAGAAGATCGACGCGTTCCTGCGCAGCGCCGACGCGCGCGCACACCTGCCCGACGCGCTCGAGCAGTCGACCGCGCTCTTCCTCTGCCGCTGGCTGGTCGAGTCGTGCCTCGCGCTGCAGGAGGCGACGCCGGGCAAGTTCAAGCGGCGCGATCTGGCCGGGCTGATCGAGCGGGTCGAGCGGCTGACGCTGGGCAGCGAGGCGCCGCTGCGCATCTAGTTGGTGTACCAACCATTGCCACACCAATCATTTTAAGTGGTGTGCCAAGCATCTGGAGCGCTGCGATGACGCGCCTTGAATCCGCCAGCGAGGTGCTCCCGGCCGCTCTGGGTGCGGCTCCGCGCGATCTTCGCACGCGGCTTCCCGCCATCGATGTGCTGCGCGGCCTCTCGGTGCTCCTGGTGGTGACGCACCATTTGAACCTGCGCGTCCCGCTCGCCGACGCGCCCATCGCCAGCCACCTGCCGGCGGCGCTCACCCGGCTGTTCGGCTGGACCGGCTACTACGCAGTGATCGTCTTCTTCGTCATCTCCGGCTACCTCATCACCAGCCACTCGCTCGCGCGCTGGGGCGCGCTGGGCGCGGTGAAGCCGTCCGCGTTCTACCGGATGCGCTTCGCCCGCATCGCGCCCAGCCTGCTCGCGCTGCTCGCCATCCTCTCGCTCCTGCACCTGGCGGGATTTGCCGACTACGCGATCGCGCAGACAGTCAGCACCCTGCCCCGCGCGCTGCTCGCGGCGCTCACCTTCCACATCAACTGGCTCGAAGGTCACCACGGCTATCTGCCGGCGAACTGGGACGTGCTCTGGTCGCTCTCGGTGGAGGAGACATTCTACCTGCTCTTCCCGCTCGTCTGCGTGGCGGTGAAGAGCCCGCGCCTGATCGGTGCGCTGCTCGTCTCGCTGATCGTCGTCGGCCCGCTCTCTCGCGTCTGGATCGAGATCGACATCTGGGACGACTACGCGTGGCTCTCCTGCCTCGACGGAATGGCCTTCGGCTGTCTGGCGGCGCTCTTCTGCGCGCGGCCGGAGGGAGCTGTTCTGCGCTCGCCCAAGGCGCGCTGGATCGGCGCGCGGCTCACCGGCCTGGTCGGGCTCGCGGCGATGATCTTCGTCGTCTGGTTTCGCAAGGAGGCGCGCGCGCTCGGGCTCACCGCGTGGGGCCTCAACGTCAGCTGGCTCGAGTGCGGCGCCGCGCTCTGCCTGGTCGCGATCCACCGCGGCGTGGGCGCGGGCTGGAGCTCCGGCGCGCTCGGCCGCATCACCGTGCCGCTGCGCGCGCTCGGCCGCGCGAGCTACGAGGTCTACCTCACGCACATGTTCGTCGTGCTCAGCGCGGTGCGGCTCGCGCCGGCCGGTTTCGCAAAGTCAGGCTGGGTGCCGCTCGGCTATGCGGGCGTCGTGACGGTGAGCGGCCTTATCGGCGTCGCCCTCTCGCGCGCTTTTTCCGAGCCGATGAACGTGCGGCTGCGCGGCAACAGCCCTGCGAGCGCGCGCTGATTCTCTCGAGGAGAAAACGCTACGGGTGCCCCTGGAAGCAGGCCGCGATCGCCGCGTTCTCGAACGGCGAGCAGTAGCTCTCCGTCGCGCCGTAGGCGACGCAGGAGAAGCCCTTGAACGGGCACTGCGAGTCGTCGGTGCACGGCTGCAGCTGCAGCGTCCCCGCGCAGTAGGTGCTGCCCGCGACCGCCTGGCAGGTGGTGTTCGGCAGGTCGGCGCAGTCGTTCAGGTTGTTGCAGCTGTGCCCGTACTGCTCGAGGCAACCGGTCGAAAGGTTGACGCTGCACTTGTTGTTCGCGCAGACCGAGTTGAAGTTCGCGCTCACGCAGCAGTTGCTCTGGCTGCACTGCGCGCCGATCGCGCAGACCGAGGTGGTCTGGCAGACCTGCGAGCAGCCGACGATCGCGCTGACGCAGGCCGCGTTGCTGCAGATCTCGTTGAGCGGGCAGTCGCTGTTGACCTGGCAGCCGGCGACGCAGGCCGGATGCGAGGGATCGTTGTTGCAGCCCTGGCCGATCGGGCAGTCGGTCGGCTGCACGCAGCCGGTCTTGCAGCTCTTGCTCCCGTCGGGGTTGGGCGTGCAGATCTGGTGGACCGCGCAGTCGTTGTCGCTCTGGCAGGTGGCGAGCTGGTAGCAGGCGTTGTTGCGGCACTGGTAGCCGGCCGCGCCCTCGATCTGCACGCAGTCGGAGTCGGTCGCGCAGGCGTGTTCGCAGATCTTCTGCTGCGGATCGCACGAGTCGCCCGCCGGGCAGACGTGGTTCTTGGCGACGCAGGTGTTCGCGGTGGTGTCGCAGACCTGCGTCGCGTCGTTGCAGCTCGCGTCGGTGGTGCAGATGGCGAGCGAGTCGGGCACGCAGGCGTTGGTCACGCCGCACGCGCCCTCCGCCGGGAAACAGAGCGTCTGCGCGCCCACGGTCGCGTCGCGCGCCTCGCAGGAGAAGGCGGCCGGGCAGGCGCCGCCGCCGTCGGTCGGGGTGCAGGCGGGCGAGCAGAAGGTGCCCGCGTTCGGGTAGGCCGGGTTCGCCGCGCAGAAGCTGTTGGCCCCACACTCGGCGTCGGTGACGCACTTTCCGCAGAGCGGGGTCAGCGTCTCGCAGGCGCGCAGCGCGGCGTCGCAGTACTGGCCAGCGTCGCACGCCGAGTTCGAGGTGCAGCCCGCGATCGAGCTGACGCAGAGGCCGGTGAAGGCGTTGCAGAAGAGTCCCTGCGGACAGGACGAGTCGCCGGTGCAGTAGCACTGGCGGCTCGCCACGTCGCACTTGAAGCCGGTCTGGCACTCCGCGTCCGACGAGCAGGTCCCGGTGACGGGGCCCGCGTCGGGGATGACCGGAGAGCTGCTGGTGCACGCGCAGAGTGCGAGCGCGGCGAGGAGAATGGCGCGGGCCTGCGCGGGCAGTGTCGTCGGCAGCATGTCAGGCCGCTTACCGTGCCCGGCTCGGGCGCGTCAATCAAACTACTTGCGCTTGCACTCCGCCGCCTTCTCCTTTGCGACTTTTGCCGCGGGGCTCTGGCGATGATCGGCGACGACCGTATCGAAGAAGATCCCGGCGTTCTGGCAATCGCCCATGTTCATGAAGCAGAGACCGATCTTGAGGAGCGCGTCGGGATACTTCTCGCTGCCCTTGTACTCCTTGCGGACCTTCTCGAACTCGACCAGCGCGTCGCTGTAGTGCTTCTCCGCGTACCAGGTCTCGCCCAGCCAGTACTGCGCGTTGGGTGCGAGCGCGTCGCCCTTGAAGCGAGCGAGGAAGTCGGTGAGCAGCTCGCGGGCGCGCGCGGTGTCGCCCGCGTCGAGCTTCTTGAGCGCGAGCGCGTAGATCGCGCCCTTGTCGGTCGGGTGCTCGGCGCTCTCGGCCGCCTTCTGCCGCGCGCCCACCATCGCCACCAGCGGGTCGAGCTTCTTGTCGCGCTCGACGTTGGCCGCCTCGATCACGTCGATGCGGTGCTGCAGCACCTCGATGGCGCCGCGCAGCTGCGCGATGTCGTCCTTCGCCTTGTCGAGATCGACCGAGAGATCGGCGCCGCTCTTGCGCGCCGCGCGGTTGAGGGCGTCGAGCGCGTCCTGCAGCTGCCTGGCGCGGCTCGCGCTCTCTTCCGCCATCTTCTGCCGGTCGGCGGCGGCGGCGGCGTGGTCGGCCTTCTCGGCGCTGTCGAGCGCGTCGAGCTGCGCGTGGATCTGCTGCCCCTCGCCCGCGGTCACGCAGGCCGTTGAGAGCGCGGCCAGCGCGCAGAGCGAAAGAGCCGCGAGCCGCTTGGTGTCGAACGATGCAGACATGCCCATCCTCACTTTTCCAGATCGATCTCGACGCGCCGGTTGCGCGCCCACGCGCCTTCGTCGTGCCCGAGGTCCGCCGGCTTCTCCTTGCCGTACGAGACCGCGCGCAGCTTGCGCCCTTCGCCGCCCAGGCCGATGAGATATTTGCGGACCGCTTCGGCGCGGCGGCTGCCGAGCGCGAGGTTGTACTCGGTGGTGCCGCGCTCGTCGGTGTTCCCGGAGAGCACCAGTCGGCGGAAGCCGAGCTTGCTGACGCAGCTCCACGCCTCGGCGAGCGCGTCGCGCGCGCGAGAGTCGATGGTCGCGTCGTCGTAGCCGAAGAAGATGGGCCCCGGCTGGCAGGCGATCTTGTCGTTCGCGGAGGCCGAGAGGCCACCCTGCGCGCGGCAGCGCCCCTCGACGCAGGCCTTGCCCGAGGTGCAGTCGTCGTCGCCCGAGCACTCCTCGGCGGCGGCGCAGCGGTTGGCGATGCAGCGCTTGCCCGGCCCGCAGTCGGCGGCGGCGGTGGCCTCGCTGCACTCGGGTGTGCACTTGCCCGCGCGGCAGAGCAGGCCGGGCGCGCAGGCGCTGTTGTCGGCGCACTCCGGCTTCGCTTCGCAGACGCCGGCCGCGCACTGCTGGCCCGACCTGCACTGCGCGTCGTCCTTGCACTGGCGGCAGAACCCATTGACGCAGATCTGCGCGTGTCCGCTGCAGGCCGCGTCGTTCTTGCACTCCGGATAGCCCGGCTGCGCGGGGCAGCCCGCCAGCGTGGCGGCGAGCGCGAGCAGACCCGCCGAGAGGATCTTCTTGTCCATGGGCTCCTCCGTCCGCGCGAGATTCGAGCGAGCGCGGGAAGTACAAGTCGCAGCGCCGGGGTGTCAAGGAGCGCGCGGCGCGCGGGCGGACGATGCGCGCGCGCGCTTTTTCTCTCCGGCCGCGGCCGGGCGGCGGCGCGAGGCGCGCTGCTGGCGGGCGAGCTGCTGCTTCTCTTCGCGCGAGAGCTGCTTGACCGCGTGCTCGCGCCGCAGCGCCGCCGGCCGGTCGGCGCAGGGCTCCTGGTAGACGACGCGCAGCGGTCCGCGCCCGCGCGTGTAGCGGGCGCCCGCGCCAGAGCGATGCGCGGCGAGGCGGCGCGGCAGATCGTTGGTGATGCCGCAGTAGAGCGACCCGTCGCCGCAGCGGAGAAGATAGACGCACCAGTCCTGCGCGAGCACATCGTCACTCTCGCACGATCGCTCTCTTTCGAACTAAGCTGCGCGTTCCATGGCCCCGCCCAAGCGCCCGCCCCAGAAACAAAATCCGCTCTCGACCGTCGTGGTGGAGGGAGCGGACGAACCGACGCAGAGCGACAGCGGACTCGGAGAGGGGATGGCCGGCGCGACGTTGTCGGGCTCGCCTCCGCCCGACGACGAGGCGGCCGGCGCGACCGCGTTCGTCCGCATCGAGCCGCCCAAGCCGATGGCGAAACCGCAGCGGGCCGCGCCGACCGCGCCGCCGGACAGCGGCGAAGAGAACGCGGGCGCCACCGCCTTCGTGCGGCTCGATCGCCCGGCGCCGGCCAAGGGGGCGCGCAACCAGTCGGCGCCGCCGCCGCGCCGCCCTCCGCCCGAGCCGAGCGCGCCGCGCAAGGGTCTGCAAGTCCAGCTGCCCGACGAAGAGCCGGTCGCGGCGCCCAAGCCGAAGCCGCGCCCCATCGCGCCCGCGCCGGACAAGAAGGGACGCCGCGGCGCCTGGTGGGACGAAGAGCACGCGAAGAGCCCGGACGAGCCCGAGCCCGAGCCCGAGCCGGAACCGGAGCCCGCCGGGGCGACCTCGCTCGACATGCAGGCGCTCGGCTCCGAAGACGAGAGCGCGCCCGCGCCGCACGACGAAGAGGTGGGCGGCACGGTGATGGTGAGCGGCGGCCGCGGCCAGCGCGCCCTGCGCCAGGGCGATGCGGCTGAGCCGGAGATCGCTCCGCCGCCGAAGCGGGCCGCGCCCCAAGAGGCCTATCGTCCGGTGCCCGCCGACGACTACGAGGGGCATCTGGAGAAGGGCCCGCCGCGCTGGCGCGTCTGGCTCAAGCGCGCCGTGATCGCCGGCGTCGGCCTTTGCCTGATCGGCGTAATCGGCATCTTCGCCTGCTACACCTGGATCTCCCACGAGACGCCGGCGATGGAGAGCATCAGCGAGTACCAGCCGCCGGTCGTCGCCAAGGTGGTCGCGCAGGACGGCACGCTGGTGGGCGAGTTCTACAAAGAGAAGCGCACGCTGGTGAAGATGGACCAGGTGCCGCGCGTGCTCATCCAAGCGGTGACGGCGGCCGAGGACAAGGACTTCTACAAACACTCCGGTGTGAGCGTGGTCGGGATGATCCGCGCCGCCATCGTCGACGTGCTCTCGGGCCGGCGGCGGCTGGGCGCCTCGACCATCACGCAGCAGGTGGTGAAGAACCTGATGCTCACGCGCGACAAGAAGTTCAAGCGCAAGCTGAAGGAGATTTTGCTCGCGTGGCGCCTCGAGAAGAACCTCTCGAAGGACGACATCCTCTACCTCTATTTGAACGGCAACAACTTCGGCCGTGCGCACTACGGCGTCGAGGAGGCCTCGCTCTACTACTTCGGCAAACACGTGCAGGACCTCGATCTCGGCGAGGCCGCGCTGCTGGCGGGCTTGCCGCAGAATCCGCAGCGGCTCAACCCGCGCGTGCACCCCGACAACGCCAAGCGCCGGCAGATCTACGTGCTCGATCGGATGCTGGCGAACCACGCCATCGATCAGGTCGATCACGATCGCGAAGTGGAGAAGCCGCTCGCGCTGCCGCCGCTGCCGCCGGAGCCCGCGGGCGCCTGGTATCTCCAAGAGGTGCGGCGGCAGCTGGTCGCGCAGTACGGCGAGACCGCGCTCGACACCGCGGGGTGGACCATCGAGGTCGCGATGGATCCCAAGCTGCAAGCGGCCGCGGAGCAGTCGGTGCAGGACGGGCTGCGCGCGGTCGACAAGCGGCAGGGGTACCGCGGCGCGATCTTCAAGATCGACGCGGCCTCGCTCGGCGATCTCTCGGCGGCGCTCGGCAAGAGGCTGGCGCAAAGCGAGGCGCCGGAGGGCAGCGCGCTGGTGGCCGACCTCGACGCGGTCAACGAGAAGCAGCAACTCTCGCCCGACGCGATCGCGCGCGCAGCCTCGGTGCGCACGCTCGAAGCGGGCGGCATCTACGCAGGCGTGGTCACCGGCGTCTCGCGCGCGGAGGCGAAGGTGCAGCTCGCGCCCGGCGTCGAGGGGCCGGTGCCGTTCTCGACGATGACCTGGGCGCGGCCGTTCAAGCCGGAGACGAAGACTCCCTCGCCCTCGTCCGCGAGCGACGTGCTCTCGGTGGGCGACGTGGTCTCGGTGAAAGTGGCCGGCCTGCGGCTGCAGCGCACCGCGATGAGCACGCGCGTCGCGCACGTCGACTTTTCGCTCGAGCAGGCCCCGCTGGTGCAGGGCGCGTTCGCGGCGATCGACCTCAAGACGCGCGGCGTGCTCGCCATCGTCGGCGGCTCGGACATCACCAAGAGCCAGTTCGATCGCGCGACCCAAGCCAAGCGGCAGCCGGGCTCGTCGTTCAAGCCGTTCCTCTACGCAGCGGCGATCGAGAGCGGCAAGTACACGCCGGTCACCAAGGTCGACGATTCGCCCGAGGTCATCACCGATCCATGGAGCGGCAAGACCTGGAAGCCGCAGAACTTCGAGAAGGACGAGTTCGACGGGCCGATCACGCTGCGCAAGGCGCTCGCGGAGTCGAAGAACACGGTGGCCGTGAAGCTGCTGCTCGAGCTGGGCCTCGACAAGGTGCGCGCCGAGGCGGTCGAGGCGGGCCTCTCCAGCAGCATCCCCGAGAGCTACACCGCCGCGCTCGGCACTGGCGAAGTGGGCATCCTCGAGGAGGTCAACGCCTACGCGACGATCGCCTCGATGGGCCGCCGCGGCGAGCCGATCTTCATCCGCCGCGTGCTCTCGCGGCAGGGCTCGACGGTGCAGAAGAACGAGGCAAACCCGGAGCAGCAGATGCGCGCCGACGTGGCCTACGTGACGGCCGATCTGATGCGCTCGGTGATCGAGGATCCCGACGGCACGGCGCACTCGCTCTCGGCGCTGGGCCGGCCGGCCGCGGGCAAGACCGGCACCGCCAGCGAGCACCGCGACGGCTGGTTCGTCGGCTTCACGCCATCCATCGTCGCCGGCGCGTGGGTCGGGTTCGACGATCACCGCATGATGGGAAGTCTGGAGACGGGCGGCCACTGCGCCGGCCCGATCTGGCTGGGCTTCATGCGCGCCGCCACCGAGGGCCAGCCGCCCGACGAGTGGCCGCCACCGCCGCCCGGCGCGGTCGAGGTGAAGGTCAACAGCCACACCGGGACGCTGGCCGGGCCGGACGACCCCTACGCGGTCCGCGAAGTGTTCGTCTCGGGCACCGAGCCGGCCCCCGCGCCCGACGAGACGCTCGAGCCGCCCAGCCAGGAGCAGTTCTACCAGCAAGGGCAGTGATCGCCGCGGGCGCGCGTATATCCGATCGGTTATATAACCGATCGGATATACGCGTGGCGGCTCGGAGTCTGCTCGTCCGCGGGATTAGCGAAGGGCGGAAGCCTTGATCGCGGCGCGGCCGTCCTTGACGTAGACGGTGAAGCGGACGCCGCGGGCGCCGTGCTTGGCGAGCAGCTCGTCGCGGTTCTTGCGCAGCTTGGCGGTGAACTTCTCGTAGCTGACGCGGTCGGCCGGCTCGCCGTTCTCGGCGCGCAGCTCGATGAAGCGGCGGTAGGTCTCTTGGAAGTGGGCCTCGTCGGGATCGGCCGGCGCTTGCGCTTCGGCCGGTGCGGGCTCGGCGGCGGCTTGCGGTGCTGCCTCGGCGGCCGGCTCGGCGGGCGCGTCGCCGAACTCCTGGCGGCTCTCGGCGGGCGGCTCGGACTCGTCGCGCTCGCGCAGCTTGTCGAGGAGCGCGGCGCTCACCGCCTCCACGCGGGTCGGCTCGTCGCCGAAGGGCGCGGGCTCCTGCTCGCGCTGTCCCGCGGCGTCGGGCGGCTGGCTCTCCGAGGAGATCGGAGTGAGGACCTTGCCCACGCCGATCTCGTCGAGCATGCCGGCGAAGCTGAACTCGCCGGTGCTGGCCGAGACCTCCTGGCTGTGCAGCTCTTCGGCTACCGCGGGCGCGGCTTGGGCGGCCGGCTCGGGCTGCGCCGTGAACGGATCGATCTCAGCCGCAGCTGCGGTCGCGGCGGACTCTTCGGCGGTCGCGGCGGACTCTTCGGCGGTCGCGGCGGGCTCTTCGGCGGCCGCGGCGGGCTCTTCGGCGGCCGCGGCGGGCTCTTCGGCGGCCGCGATCGGCTCCAGCTCAGGCAGCGCTTCCGCGGGCGCGGTGGGCAGCGCAGGGATCGCGGCGGGCGCGTCGAACGCGAACGGATCGAGATCGGCCGCGAGGCCCGGCGTCGGCGGCAACGGCTCGGCCGCCACGGGCGGAGGTTGCGACGGGGTCGCCTTCGGCGCGGGGGCCGCGGCCAGAGCGGGTGCGCGCTCGGCGCTCGCGGCAGGCTCCGGCTCGACGGGCTCGGCGAGCGGCTCCACGCGCGGGCCCGCGGGCGGCACCGAAGCGCTGCCCTTGCTGCGCCAGACCGAGTCGCCCTCGGTCCACGGCACGTCCTGGGGAAGCTGCGGTTTGGCGGCGGCGTCGTTCGCGCCCGCGAGCGTGGCGGCCGCGCGCGACGCGGCCTCGGAGACGCGATCGGAGATGGCGGGCGTGGGCGAGATGGCCTTGGGCTGGCGGCGCTCCGGCCAGATCGCGAGCAGCAGTCCGACGAAGAGGAAGAGCGCGACGCCCAGTAGATAGAAGGCCTGGTAGCGGGCGAGCCAGCCAAAGTACGGCGTGGACGAGAGGGTGAGCGCGGCCATCACGCCGCTCTCGAACGGCGCGCGCGCGGCGCGCACGGCGTAGCGCGAAGCCCCGCGGGGCAGCTTGCCGTCGAGCGCGTTGCCCACGACGGGCAGGTGCAGCGCGATGGTCCCGTAGCCGAGGCCCGGCGCCTTCGCCCAGCCGAGCAGCGCCGGCCGCTGATCTTCGGGCAGCGAGCTCGCGGCGATGGCGCCCTCGCGGAAGAAGGTCACGTCGACCTCGGTGGCCGCGCGCAGCTGCGCCGCGAACCGATCGTCGATGAGCAGGCCGACCACCACCACGCCGACGCTGCCGGGGATGCGCGCGGCCTGCACGCGGAAGAGCGCGCCGTCGAACTGCGCGAACGCGGGCGCGACCGGCTGGCCGTCGAGCGCGGGCTTGACCAGCGGCAGATCCTTGATGTCGTCGACCACCGTCGCCGGCTTGCCGCGCCGCGAGTAGACCGCGCCGTCGCCGGTGGCGACGACGAGCAGATCCGGCTCGAGCGGCTGGATGGCCGCGGCCGCGGCGCGCAGCGCCTTCTCGTCCGGCTTGGGGACCGGCAGCGTCGGATCGGCCGGCGGCCGCAGCGCTTCGATGAGGTCGGGGCTGTTCGCGGCCAGCCGCGGCGCCAGTTGCGCGTCGCGGAGCTCGAGCTGCGCGTGCAGCGCGTTGGTCGAGGCCGCGAGCCTCGCGCGGATCGTCTCTTCAGAGGTCTGCGCGATGCGGGGCGACAGCCTGCCGAAGTTGAGGCCGAGGGCGAGCGTTACCAGCGCGATCAAAAACCAAACGCGGATCCGGATCATGGATCCAGCTAACCCGGCAATGCAAGTCGGTCAAACTTTGCACATCAATCGTCGCCCCCCGCCCTTGGCGGCAGGGCTCAGGTCTCGGGCAGCGCGTCGAGATCCGCGCCGATCTTGGTGACCTCGCGCAGGAGCGCGTGCGCGAAGCTGCCGGGCGGAAGCGAGAAGCCGAGCCGCAGCGGGCGCGAGGCCTTCGCGCCCGGCTGCGCCGGCGGCTCGGGAGGCAGCTCCTCGAGCGAGACCTCGCCGAGCGGGATTCGATAGGGCCGGCGCGCGCCCTCCATCTCGCCGCCGCCGACCGCGAAGGTGCGCGGATCGATCTCCGCCTCGCGCAGCACCGCCTCTTCTCGTGCGAGCGCGTCGCCGTTGGCGAGGAAGAAGTCGTGCCCGGGCAGCGGGCCGGCCGGGTCGATCTCGCCCGAGAGCACGCGCGGCGTGTCGAGCGCCGGCTGCTCGCAAAGGAAGAGCCCGCCGGTCCGCTTCTTCATCACGTCGCCGAGGATCGCGTGCGCGAAGAGGCCGTCGCGCACGCGCGCCGCGAGGCAGCGATTGAACAGCTCGGCCTGCAGCGCCGAGAGCGCCAGCCGGCGCAGGAAGCGGTCGCGCTGCGCCCGCGCCGACTCGGGGGCGCGCTTCAAGATGGCCGCGCCGAGCGCCGCGTTGTCGCCGCGCTGGCCGAATCGTTGGTGTCCAAACAAGTTCATCAAGCCGAGCGGCGCGAGGCGGGCGAGCACCGCGCGCGCCCGCTCGCCCGCGTCCGCGGCGCCGCCGCGGATGACCACGATGAAGCGGTTGCCCGCGAGGTGGCCGGTGCGCAACTTGTTCCCGTGCCGCTCGGCCGAGAGCACACGCCAACCGCGCCCCGCGCAGGCCAGCGCGCGCGCGCGAAACTCTTCCGCCTTCGCCGCCGCCGCGGGACCGGCGCTGCCGGCGGGCAGCGGCACGCTCATCCGCTGCACGGTCACCGCCCGCTTGTCCTTGAGCCCGGCGACGCCGACCTCGCGATCCTTCACGCCCAGCGCGGCCGCCAGCTCCGACGCCACCTCGTGCGTGGTGCGGCCTGCCTTCTCGACAGTGACGTAGAGGTGATCGCCCTGCCCGCTCGCCGGATAGAGCGGCAGCTCCTCGACGCGGAAGTCCTCCTCGCTCAAGCGCACGATCCCGCCGGTGCCGGGCAGGTCGGGCGTGAGCAGCGGCAGCGTGCGGGGGCTGAGCAGGTCGGCCATGGGCCGCGCAATCTACGCGCGGCGCGCCGCCAGCGGGCTCGGGAAAATAAATGACCCGCCGGTCAATCATGCGGAGACGAGGTCTGCTTCGAGCAGCCGGAAGGCGGCCTTGGTCGCCTCGAACTCGCCCAGGCAGCCCAGCTCGGCCAGCAGCGAGAGCGGCCGCGCGCCGTCGAGGAGCGCGAGCAGCCGCGCCATCTCCGGCGTGAACGCCGGCCGGCCGTCCGCGCGCAGCGAGCCAGCGGCGCTCTGCGCATCGCGGCCGGCGAGCGGGCGCAGCACCATCTCGAGCGACGGAACGCGCGCGCGGTAGTGCTCCATCTCGTCGAGCCGGCGCAGGGCATCGAAGAGCAGGCCCTGCACGTCGAGCCGCAGCCGCGAGGGCAGCGCGTCCGCGTCGAAGCCGGCGCGGAAGATGAAGCGCCCGCGGCGCAGCGTGAGCAGGCCGAGGATGATCTCGATGGCCTGGTGCTTGAGCGCCTGCGTGCGCGCGGCCGCGTCGAGCAGGCCGAGCTCCTCGAGCAGCTCGCCCAGCTTGCGCGGGCCCTGCGCTCGCGCCTGCGTCGCCAGCGCCTGCGCGACCGCGTCGCGCGAGAGCATGCCCATCCGGCAGACGATCTCGCCGAACCGCTCGCCCGCGCTGGTGGAGGCGGCCCAGTCGACCGCGCCCTCGGAGAGCACCACCGCGCGCTCCTGCTCGCCGCTCTTGGCGAAGAGGATGCCGGTGCGGCGGCCCTGGTGGAGGAAGCCGAGCAGATCGGGCGGATGGATCGAGCCGAGATCGCCGGTGAGCACGGTCGGCCCCGGCTTGAGCCGCGTCAGCTCGAGCGCGAGCGAGGAGGCCGGCGCGGGGCCGCGCGCTGCATCCATCTCGTTGCCAGACGCGTCCATCGCGGCCTCCCCTCGGCGAACACGCGCCGCGCGCTACGGCTGCGCGCTGCTCTTGCCGGGAACATCGGGCTGATCGAAGAGGTGGCGATCCGACTCCTCCTTGGCGGCGATGGCAGCCGCTTCGACCACGCGCGCGTAGAGCCGCGTGAGCGCCGCGGCCTGCGCGGGCGCGGCCCTGGAGACGAACGCCTTGCGCTTGCTCGGCTCGCGGCCGCCCTTGCCCACCACCGCCGGCGCGACCTTGGAGAGATCGAGCCCGGGCGCGGGCACCAGCTTGAGCACCGAGAAATCGTTGGCGAGCCCCATCGCGACCGGCTGCGGCTCGCCGTGCGCGTCCTTGAGCTCGCCGAAGACGACGAACCCCTTGCGCTGCTTGGGCGCGAGCGAGTCGAGCGAGACCGGATCTTGCGGGACCATCCGCGCGCCGAGCGGCGGGCGATCGCCGCCGTAGACGACGAAGACGGCGAGCTCGCGCTCGTCGGCGGTCAGCTCGCCGCCCGCGAGCGACTCGGCGCGGGTGAGCGCGGGGCCGCTGAGCGTGTAGCGCTTGCTGGTGAACGCGGCCGAGTCGGGGAAGACCTCCTGCAGCGAAGGCAAGCCCGCGCGGAGCCAGGCGACCAGGTCGCCAGCGTCGAGCGTGTTCAGGAAGCTGAAGCCAGGCATGCCCGGGCCGGGGCCTCCCTTGAGCATCACCGCGATGAGGTCGTCGTCGCTGCGCGCGTCGAGCAGCGACGGGTCGCGCAGCCGCTTCGCGCCCAGCTCGCGGCCCACCGCGGTCGGCTCGGCGAAGCCGCGGCCGTCGCCGTGGCAGCCGGCGCAGTGCAGGCGCCACAGCTGCGCGCCGTGCGTCTTGTCTCCGATGTTGACCGGCTCGGCCGCGCGCGCGGCCAGCGGGGCCGCGAGGAGCGCCGCGCCGAGCGACGCGAGCGCAGAGGCGCGCATTATCGAACCCACGGCTTCACCTCCGGCCAGTGCGAAAGGTCTTCGACGACGCCGTCGCGGTACTTCACGTGGCAGCGGGTGCAGGAGTTGAGCTCGACCGCGCGCATGGCGGCCGGGCGCTCCGCGGCAGGCATGCGGGCCGCGCCCTCGGCGGCGCTGGCGGCGTTGCGCGCCAGCTCGTCGAACTCGGCCTCGGACGAAGCGAACGCCTGCGGTCCGCGGCCGACCAGCGAGCGCAGCAGCGAGGCGATGGAGCCGCCCTCGCGTGCGCCGTCGGTGCCCGCGTCGAGCAGCTTGAGCCAGCGGGTCGCCAGGTCGTTCATCGTGCCGGTGAGCGGCTGCACCGGTTTGACGCGCGTGCCGAGCACCGCGCGCGTCTGCTCCACCTCCTGCCCTTGCGCGGAGGCCGGCATGGGAACGCCGACGCCGATCTCGAACGAGACCGACGGTCCCTGGCCGGCGAGCGGCGCGAGCGTGGCGGTCCAGAGGCCCTTGTTCTGCGGCGTCCAGTGCACGCCGTAGCTGCCGGCATCGCCGAGCGGCCGCAGGTAGCTGCGCACCTTCGCGCCGGGGCCGGTGAAGCTCAGCACCATCTGCGCGTTGTCGAGCGGCGCTTCGTCGCCGAAGGTCGGGTCGGGGGGATTGCGAATCTGGGAGACGTCGAGCTGCAGCTCGATGAGCTGGGCCGGCTGCGGCTCGCCCGGGCGCACGGTGACGCGCACGCGCCAGTCGCCCTGCTTGAGCGCGAGCACGGCCTCGGCGAGCGGCGGCTTGACCAATTTGGCGGAGGGCGGCGCGTTGGCGCTGACCGGCGCGACGGTGCCGACCGGCTTGGGCGCGGGAGCCGCAGGCGCGGCCGGCGCGGGGCTGGCAGCGGCCGCCGCGGGAGCAGGAGCCGCGGAAGAGGAGGCCGCTGCAGCCGGAGCCGCGGCGGCCGTCTTGGCCGAAGGAGCGGCGGGAGCCGCGCTGGGCGCGGCCGGCGCGCTCGCGGCGGGCGCGGGAGAGGGAGCGGGCGCTGCGGCGGCGGTCGAGGTGAGCACCGCGCGGCGCACCGGAGCTTCGGGAGCCGCCCCCGACGCGCCGCCCGGCACCACCGCGGCCGACGTGGGCGCGCCCGCCTGGGCTGGCGCGTACGTCGAGTTGTCGTCGCCGAGCGCGGCCGAGCCGAGCACCAGTCCCGCGAGCAGCAGAGCGTACGGCCGCATCGTTACTCCTTGTCCCAGGCGCCGCCGTTGTGCTGCCACTCCAGCTCGTCCTCGGCCGAGACGCCGAGAAACTGCATGCCCGGGAGCGTGAGCAGGCGTCCGTCGAAGAAGACCGAGGGAGTCGACTCGACGCCGAGGTCCATCGCTTCCTTCTTGTGCCGCTCGATCACCTCGTTGAGCTTGCCCGAGTAGATCTGCTTGAGCAGCTCGTCGCCGTCCAGGCCGAGCCGCTGCGCGTAGCTCTTGAGGTCCGCGTCTTCCAGGTGCTCCTGCTCGGCGAAGAGCAGCTCGTGCATCTGCCAGAACTTGCCCTTGAGGCGCGCGTACTCCGCGGTGGCCGCGGCCTGCATCGCGCGCGGGTGGCCGGGCAGCGGGAAGTACTTCGAGCAGAACTTCACCTTGCCCTTCATCGACTCGACGAACTCGTGGATGGGCCGGGCGGCGCGCGCGCAGTGCGGACACTGGTAGTCGCTGAACTCGACCATCGTGATGGGTGCCTTCGCGTCTCCCTCGATGGGGCAGTCGTCGGAGCGGACCTTCTTGCGGCGGTCCTTCGCGAACGAGCCGTAGTACTGGTCGAGGAAGAACTTCACCTGCGTGTCGGTGTAGCCCGCCTGGATGAGCATCTCGGCGAGGCGGATCATCCGCACCGCGTGCTTGTCCTTCACGTCGGCGCGCAGGCAGGCGGCCAGCGTCGAGTTGCAGCCGGCATAGTCGAAGGTGTCGCCGGCGACATCGAAGAGCACGCCGCGCTGCGCGTCGGTGAGCGCGGCCAGGTTGGGCGCGCGCGGCATCAGCTTCTTCGCCTCGTCTTCCGAGAGCGGGCGCAGGACGTCGGGCGTCTGGGCGACGGCGCGGGTGGCGAGGAGGGAGCAGAGCAGCGCCGCTGCAAGCAGGGCACGGCGCGGAGCGATTCGGGCGAGGATGGCCATCGGTTTCTGGTCTCGCCGCCGCGCGCTTTTGAGAGGGAGCCCGGGCGGCCGTCGAGAGAAGGCGTGGACCCTAGTTGACGAGCAGGAGCGGCGCAAGCGGACAGGCGGCGCCACTACTCTCCCGGCGGCATGCGCGCAAGGCCGAGGAGCTCGCGCACGTCGGGCCGCTGGCGCAGCCGGCGCAGGTCGGGATCGTCGCGGCCGAGCACCTCGACGCGGCGCGGGTCTTCCTCGGCGGCGCGGCGCAGGAGCGAGACTGCTTCGTCGTCCCGCTCGTCGAGCGCGGCGATGGCCGCGGCGTTGTAGAGCGCGTCGAGGAAGCGCGGGTCGCAGGCGAGCGCGCGCTCGAACTCGTGCCGGGCCATCTCCCGCTCGCCGCCCCGGTAGGCCGCGAGGCCGTGCAGGTTGTGCAGCTCCGCTTCGCCGCGCGAGAGCGAGCCGCGCCGCAGTCCGACCGCGCGCCGCAGCTCGCCGGGTTGCGCGATCCCGGGCCCGCTCGGAGAGGCCGCGCCGCGCGTCGAGCCGGAGAGCAGCCAGGCGACGCGGCCGCGGATCCACAGACGCGGCGCGACCGTCTCGCCCGAAAGCGGCATGCGCGCGATCTCGAGCTCCTCGCTGTCGAGCGCGCCGCCCGGCGACTCCGAGAGCAGGAGCAGCATCGCCGCGGGGCCCTGCACCGTCTCGGCAGCGCGCAGCGCGAGCGGCACCAGCCCCGCGCCGGCAGCGGCCCAGCGCGATCCGGCCGCGCCGTCATGCCGCGGGTCGAGCGGCGTGGGGTCGGCGCTCTGCGGCTCGAGGCCCGCCGCCGATGCGAGCGACGCGGCCTCCGGCCAGAGCGCCGAGACCTGCCCGGAGAGCAGCGGCTGCCGCGAGTCGCCCGCGGCGAGGAGCCGCTCGCCCACCGCGCGCGCGATCTCCTCGCTCGCCTGCGCCAGCGTGCGCGTGGGTCCCGCGTCGCGGTCGAGCGCGATCAGCGAGAGCTGCGCGTGCCCCTCGGCGACGAGCAGCTGCGCCGCGAGCGCGTCGCCGCGCGCGTCGAACCCGAGCAGCGCCTGCTCCTCGATCACCGGCCGCCCCGCCGCGTCTTCGGGAAACGTCGGCCGCGCGCGCGCATCGGCGCAGGCCGCGAGCACGAGCGCCCCGCCCAGCGCGAGAGCTCCGCCGGACAGCGATGCGAGCGGGCGGGCAAGCGGGCGAGCCATCCCGGTCTTCTACCTTGAAGCGGCGCCCTATCGCCTTCTCCTGCGCGCCCGTGCTACTGCGGCGGCCGATGCAAAGCCGCTGGTCTCTCCTCGCGCCCCTGCGCGATCGCCTCGCCGACGAAGCCGGCACCCTGCGCAAAGAGGCCGAGGTCCGCATCGCGCTCTGCTACCCGAGCCCCTACTCGGCCGGCATGAGTTCGCTCGGGTTCCAGACCATCTATCGCGAGATCCACCAGCACCCGCGCGCCACCGCCGAGCGCGCGTTCCTGCCCGACGACGAGGCGGCCATCGCCGCGCACCGCGAGCAGCGCATGCCGGTGCACACGATGGAGACGCAGACGCCGATCGACGCGTTCGACGCGCTCGCCTTCAGCGTGGCCTACGAGCTGGAGCTGCCCGGCCTCTTCGAGATGCTCGCCCTCTCGAACCTGCCGCTGCACGCGAAGGATCGCGATGCGCGCCACCCGCTGGTCATCTGCGGCGGGCCGCTCACCTTCTCGAACCCCGCGCCGCTCGCGCCGTTCGCCGACCTGATCGTGCTCGGCGAAGCGGAGGATCTGATCCGCGAGCTGATCGACGCGCTCGACGCGCGGCTGCCGCGCCACGAGCTGCTCGCGCGGCTGCACGGGCGACCCGGCTTCTTCGCGCCATCCTTGGGCGAGCTGGGCCCGCACGCGGTGCTGCCCGGCGTCGCCAAGGCGGAGGACGATCGGCTGCCGGCCCGCTCGCAGATCATCACGCCGCACACCGTGCTGCGCTCGATGTTCCTCATCGAGCCCGAGCGCGGCTGCTCGCGCGGCTGCACCTACTGCGTGATGCGCCGGACCACCAACGGCGGCATGCGCACCGTCGAGCCCGAGCGCGTGTTCGAGCTGGTCCCGGAGCACGCGCGCAAGATTGGCCTCGTCGGCGCGGCGGTCACCGATCACCCGCGCATCGTCGATCTGGTGCGCACGCTGGTCGACAGCGGGCGCGAGGTGGCCATCTCGTCTCTGCGCGCGGAGCGGCTGGTGGCCAGGCCCGAGCTGGTGTCGCTGCTCGCCCGCTCGGGCGCGAAGACCTTGACCACCGCGGCCGACGGCGCGAGCGAGCGGCTGCGCATCGCGCTCGATCGCAAGACCAACGCGCAGCAGATCCTCCAGGCCGCGCAGCTCGCCAAGGCGGCCGGCTTCTCGCGCTTCAAGCTCTACTTGATGGTCGGCGTGCCGGGCGAGACCGATGAGGACTTCGACGAGCTCGCGTCGTTCGCTGGCGAGCTCTCGAAGGTGCTGCCGCTCTCGTTTGGCTGCGCGCCGTTCGTCGCCAAGCGCAACACGCCGATGGACGGCGCGCCGTTCGCCGGCGTCGCCGAGGTGGAGCGCAAGCTCGCCTACCTGCGCCGCGCGCTCAAAGGCCGCGCAGAGCTCAAGCCCACCTCGGCGCGCTGGGCCTGGGTCGAGTACATGCTCGCGCAGTGCGGCCCCGAAGGCGGGCTCGCCGCCGAAACGGCCTGGCGCGCGGGCGGCACGTTCGCGGCGTGGAAGCGGGCGTTCCGCGACAGCGACGCGGTCCCGTTCGCCGCCAAGCGCGTCGACGACGGGCGCCGCAAGCTGCCGCAGCTGGCGCAGTGGCCGGTCGCCCCCAGCGCCTGATCGCCAGATCGTTTGAACACCAATGATTGGCACACCAACCATTTGACGGCCCGTTCAAGTCCGAGGAGCGCACGATGACCCGCCCTGCCCTGCAGCTCTGCTTCCACGATCACTGCTTCGACGGCGTCGCCTCGTCGGCGACGTTCCTGCGCTTCTACCGGGAGAAGATCCGCAACCTCGACGACGCGCAGCTGGGCTTTCGCGGGCTGGCGCACAAGGCGGGCGCGCTCTTCGACGCGGGCGTCTTCGGCGGCGACGAGAACGTCATCGTCGACTTCCGCTACGCGAAGGACCCGCGGCTGACCTGGTGGTTCGACCACCACCAGAGCGCCTTCGAGACGCCCGAGCTGAAGGCCGACTTCGAGGCGAACCAGAGCGGCCGCGTCTTCTGGGACCCGGCGGCGAAGAGCTGCACCAGGTTCATCGCGCGGGTCTGCGCCGAGAAGTTCGGCTTCGACCCCTCGCCCATCCAGGAGCTCGTCGACTGGGCCGAGGTGATCGACGGCGCGCTCTTCCCCAGCGCGAAGATGGCGGTCGAGCTGCGGGAGCCGGCGATGCAGCTGATGCTGCTCATCGAGGCCACGAAGGACGCGGCGCTCGGGCCCAAGCTGATCCGCGAGCTGTCGCACCGTGCGCTCTCCGACGTGCTGCGCGAGCCGTGGATCACCGAACCGCTCGCGCCGCTGCTCGAGCGCCACCACCAGATCGTCGCGCAGGTCGGCGAGCGGCTGGACGTGCGCTCTGGCGTCGCGACGTTCGACGTGGCCGACCTCGGCCTCGACAACATCAACAAGTTCATCGCCTACGCCAGGCACCCGGAGGCGCTCTACACCGTCTCGGTGACCCGCTCTCCGTCGCGCAGCAAGATCTCGCTCGGCTCCAACCCATGGCGGCAGGGCGAGCGGAGGCACAACCTGGCGCAGATGGCCGAGCGCTACCACGGCGGCGGCCACCCGGCGGTCGCGGCGATCAGCTTCCCGCCGGAGCAGCTGGAGCAGGCGCGCGCGGTGGCGCAGCAGCTGGCCGACGAGCTGCGAGAGTAGTGCGCCGCGGAGTCCGGTGGGGCGAGTGCGCCGCGGAGTCCGGTGGGGCAGCCGTGCTCGGACAGGTGCTCGGCGCACGCTTGCGGGCCCGTGCGGTGCAATTCCGCCTGCGCAACTGCGCGCGGCTGCCCCCACCGGCACTCCGCGGCTTACGAGCGGTCGAACACAGCGACGCGGTTGAACGGGTCGCGGCGGCACTGCGTGGGCAAAAAAAACCGGCCGCAGAGGGCCGGTTTTCGAAGCAAGACCGATCAAGTCGTTCTTTTTATCTTGTCCAAGACAGGCGCGGCCGGAGTCGAAACAGAAAGGGAGGGGAGGCTCATCGAACCGGGTTCGATGAGGGGAACCGCTGAGGTTCCCTCCATCGATGCCGCGCGCAGCGGAGGGTTTCCCCCTGCGGGGAATCCGGAGCGAGCACGGATCGAGGTTCGATCCGAGCGCGCCGGTCCGCTACTTCCGATCGACTTCGATGTCGAGTTCGACCGGGACCTCGTCGCTGAGCACGCTGTTCGGGCCGTAGTTGATGCCGAAGTCCTTGCGGTTGATCTTGCCCTTGGCGGTGAAGCCCGAGACGAACGTGCCCTTCATCATCGGGTGCGCCTGCTCCGGGGCCGGGCCCTCCACCTCGAGCGTGACCGCCTTGGTGACGCCGTGGAGGGTCAGGTTGCCGACGATGGTGAGCTTGCCCTCGCCCGACTTGGTGATGCTGGTCGACTTGAAGGTCGCGGTGGGGAACTTCGCCGTGTCGAAGAAGTCGGGGCTGTTGAGGTGCTGGTCGCGCTTCTCGTTGTGGGTGGTGATTCCCTTGACGTCGATGGTCGCCTCGACGCTGCTCTTGGCGAGGTCGGCCGCGTCGTAGACCACGGTGCCGCTGATCGCGCCGAGCTCGCCGCGCACGGTGCTGACCATCAGGTGCTTGACCGAGAAGCCGGCGGCGCTGTGCGCGCCGTCGATGGTCCAGGTGATCGGAGCGGCGGCGGCCGGCAGCGAGAGCAGCGCGGCGACGGCGGCGACAAACAGCGAGCGGGTCATCTTCATGATGGGTTCTCCAGGGTGTTTGGGAGTGGAACTCGGTCGCGAAAGCGAACTCGACGCGCCTTAGATGAGCGCCGCGGGATCGCGATTCGCCAACTTCCATTTTGATAGCAGCTTCTCGGAAAGCGGGTAACCCCCAACGGCCAGCTCCTGCGCCGGCGCGAGGAAGCCGCGCTCGTCGCTGCCGCTCACGCGCGCCCAGCTGGCGAGGCCGCGCCCGGCGATGGCGAGCAGCTCGCGGGCGAGCGTGAGCGCGGTGACGCCGCCCGGCCCTTGCGCCTGGAGCGCGCGTCGCGCGACCTGTTCCTGGAACGCGAGCCGCTCGCTCCAGCTCCAGCGCTCGGTGAGCGCCCAGGCTGCCGCGCGCGCATCGCGATCGTAGAGCAGGCCCATCCAGATCGCCGGCAGCGACATCATCAGCGGCATCGGGACCACGTCGGCCCCTCTCAACTCGAAGACGCGCTTGATGCGCACCTCGGGGAAGAGCGTGGTGAGGTGGTTGGCGAAGTGATCGACCGTGGGCCGCAGCGCGAGGCCGGGCAGTTCGCCGCGCTTCATCCACTCGCGAAAGCTGAGCCCGCCGCCGCTGAGGTAGCGGCCCTGGTGGCGCACGAAGAGCAGCGGCACATCGAGCGCCCAGTCGACGTAGGCGCGGTAGCCGAAGCCGGGCAGCACCATCGCCTCCATCAGTCCGCAGCGCGAAGGATCCGTCTCGCGCCAGACCTGGTAGCGATAGTCGAGGTAGCCGCTCTCCTGGCCGTCGACGATGGGGCTGTTGGCGAAGAGCGCGGTGACGATGGGCGACACGCCGGTGGCGGCGCGCGACTTCTCCGCGAGGTCCTGCTCGTCGCTCCAGTCGAGGTTCGCCTGCACCGTGGCGGTCATCAACATCATGTCCTTCGCCAGGCGGCCCTTGTCGCCGAGCGAGCGGTGCATCTCGTTGTAGCGGAGCTTGGGCATCCACTGCCCGTCTTGGGGGATCCCGAACGGCCGATAGCCGATCATCGCCCAGCGCGCCCCAGAGCCCGGCGCCCCGCTCGCCGCCTGCACTTGCGCGAGGTGCCGCTCGATCTCCGCGGCCGCGTCCTTCAGCGAGCGCACCGGCGCGCCCGACAGCTCGAGCTGCCCGCCCGGCTCGAGCGTGATCGAGGCGTTGTCGCCCAGCACCGCGATGGGATTGCCGTCCTCGCTGTGCAGCTTGCCCGCGCCCGCGGCGGCCAGCTTCTCGAGCAGCGCGCGGATGCCGTGCTCGCCTGCGTAGGGGATGGGCTTGAAGTCCGGGGTCAGCCCGATCTTCTCGTGCTCGACGCCGACGCGCCAGTCGGCGACCGGCTTCTCGCCAGCGCGCAGATACGCGACCAGCTCGTCGATGCTCTCGAGCGGCGCTTGCGCCGCTGTGCCGCCGAGGTCGAGGGACATGGGACGAGTAGATGCCTCTCGAGATGAAACGGCGCTACGCGATTCGTCCGATGCCGGCCGCGCGGACCGGCGTTGTCGCGCTGGGCGGCAAGTCGGCCTACTTGAACTTCGACAGCTCCGGCTTGCCCTCGAACGCGCGCTCGGCGACGTCGAGGATCACCTTCTCGTGCTCGGCCGCGTCCTTCTGCGGATCGGCGCTGCCGATCTCCTGCTCGAGCTGGTCGGCGAGGAACGTGAGGTGCTTCACCGAGGCGGCGTTGAGCGCGTGCTTGATCAGGTTCGAGGAGAACTCGGGCGCCTGGCGCGCGATCTCGCGGCTGAGCGCGAGCAGCGCGTGCGCGTCGTGCGGCATCGGCTCGTGCGCCTTGAAGAAGGATTGGAACGAGGCGTTGTTGGGGAACTCCTTGCGCATCGCCGACTGGAAGTCGCCGATGGCGCGGCCGATGTCCTTCACCAGCACCTGCGCGGCCGCGTTGAGCTCCTTGCCCTTCGACTCGAGCGCCTTGAGCGCCGCCTCGAACTTGTCGAGCGTCGCGCTGGCAAGCCCCGCCGCCTGCAGCGCGTCCTGGTTCGCGCGCGCCGCCTCGAGAATCTTGCGACCGCTCTTGCCCTGCTTCGCTTCCGTCTTCTTGGCCATGGACGAACCCCGCGCTGCAAAGATGGTTGGTACTCAAATCATTCGGTGGAGTCCACCGATCAGACCTGCATCAAGTCCTTCTCTTTGGCGGCGATGATCTCGTCGACCTTCTTCACGCCCGCGTCGACGTCGAGCTGCACCTTCTCGAGCGCCTTCTTGCCGTCGTCCTCGGTGAGGTCGCCGTCCTTGACGGACTCCTCGATCATCTCTTTCGCGTCGCGCCGCTCGTTGCGGATGGCGATCTTGTGCTCCTCGCCCTTCCCCTTGACGAGCTTGACGTACTCCTTGCGGCGCTCCTCGGTGAGCGGCGGCATCGGCACGCGGACGATCTCGGAGTCGCTCATCGCGTTCACGCCCAGACCGGCAGCGTTGATCGCCTTCTCGATGGTCGACAAGAGCGTCTTCTCCCAAGGCTTGATGACGATGAGCCGCGGGTCCGCGACGGTCACGTTCGCCACCTGGTTCAGCGGCGTCGGCGTGCCGTAGTAGTCGACGCGCACGCCCTCGAGCAGCTGCGGGTTGGCGCGGCCGGTGCGCACCTTCGCGAGCGCGACCTTCAGGCCCTCGAGCGTGGCGTTGATGCGGCCGTGGAGATCGGACAGCACGTCTTCGGCGATTCCCATGTCCTAGCCTTCCGTCTTGCGGGGCTTGAGCGTGCCCACCGTGGTGCCGATCTCCTCGCCCAGGACCGTGCGCACGATGTTCCCGTGCTGGCCGAGGTCGAAGACGATGATCGGCAAGTCATTGTCCATGCAGAGCGAGATGGCGGTGGAGTCCATCACCTTGAGGTTCTTCTTGAGCACGTCGATGTAGCTGACCTGCTTGAAGCGCGTCGCGGAGGGATCCTTCATCGGATCGGCGCTGTAGATGCCGTCGACCTTGGTCGCCTTGAGGATGACCTCGGCGTGGATCTCCATCGCGCGCAAGGACGCCGCGGTGTCGGTGGTGAAGTAGGGGTTGCCGGTGCCGCCGGCGAAGATCACCACGCGGCCCTTCTCGAGGTGGCGCATGGCGCGGCGGCGGATGTACGGCTCGGCCAGCTGCTGCATCTCGATGGCGCTCTGCACGCGGGTGTAGACGCCGATCTTCTCGAGCGAGTCCTGCAGCGCGAGCGCGTTGATGGCGGTCGCGAGCATGCCCATGTAGTCGGCAGACGCCCGGTCCATGCCCTCCGTCGAGGCGGAGACGCCGCGGAAGATGTTGCCGCCGCCGATGACGATGCCCATCTCGACGCCGAGCTCGACCACCTCGCGGATCTCGGTGGCGATCTGCTGGAGGATCTTCGGGGCGATGCCGTACTTGCCATCGCCCATCAGCGCCTCGCCGCTGAGCTTGAGCAGGATGCGCTTGAAGCGCGGCGTTCTGGTCGCAAGAGGGGCGGTCACGGGGCGCGGAAACTAGCGTCCGATCCACGGGGGGTCAAGGCGCGTCGCTGGAGAGCCCGCTGGGATGGAGCGGGGATTCAGCGGGAGGGGGCTGTCGCCCGGCCCCGAGGCGATCGGCCGCTTTGCCACGGCGAGCGATTCCACCTAAGGGTGCATCCGTATGCCGATCGAACCTGAGGCGGCGCCGGCGAAGCCGAGCCTGCGCGGCGTGCTGCACCAGTGGGCCGCGCCGATGGCGCTGGGCGCGGGCGCAGTGCTCGCTGCGATGGCGCCGACCCACCGCGCGAGGCTCGCGAGCGGCGTCTTCGCGCTCAGCCTGGTCACCCTCTTTTCGGTGAGCGCGACCTACCACCGCGTGACCTGGGCGCCGCGCGCGCGCGCCTGGATGCGCCGGGCCGATCACGCCTCGATCTTCCTGCTCATCGCCGGGACGTACACGCCCATCTCGCTGCTCGGCTTGCGAGGTGCCTCGGGGCCGAAGCTCGCGCTCATCGTCTGGGGCGGCGCGATCCTGGGCGTCCTGCAATCTCTCTTCTGGGTGCACGCGCCCAAGGTGCTCACCGCCCTGCTCTGCCTCGCGCTCGGCTGGAGCGTCGCGCCCTACCTGGGCGAGCTGCGCCAGACGCTGACCACCACCGAGCTGGTGCTGATCATGGGCGCGGGCGTGCCGTACACGCTGGGGGCCTTCGCCTACGCCTTCAAGCGGCCCGACCTGAAGCCGGGCGTGTTCGGCTACCACGAGCTGTTCCACGCGCTGACGATCGTGGCGGCGGCGATGCACTACGCCGCGGTGATCCTGCTCGTCCGCGCGGCGCGCTGAGCGGGCAGGCCTCGTTCCGATTTCGCTAGTTGGCCGTGTCCGGCAAGCCCTGGCCGAGCAGCTCCGGCGCCTGCACCGAGCGCGGCTCGACCTCGATCTCCACCAGCGCGGGCAGCTCCGTCTCTTGCGGGACCGCCTGGTACTCCTTGAATTTGCGCGCCGCTGGCAGCACGCGCAGCTCGAGCGAACCGAGCGTCTTGTTGTAGGCGTCGACCGCGCCCTTGAGCTGCTTGCCGACGCTGCCGAAGTGATCGGCGAGCGTGGCGAGGCGCTTGTAGAGCTCGTTCGCTTCCTCGGAGATCTGCCGCGCGTTCTGCGCCAGCGCGTCCTGGCGCCAGCCGTAGGCGACCGTGCGCAGGAGCGCAATCAGCGTCATCGGGGTGGCGAGCACCACCCGCTCGGTCATCGCCACTTCGTGCAGCTCCGGGTCGGCCTCGAGCGCCGCGCCGAGCACCGCCTCGGTCGGCAAGAAGAGCACGACGAAGTCGGGGGCCTTGTCGAACTGCGCCCAGTAGTTCTTGCGGGCGAGCGCCTCGACGTGCGCGCGCACCTGCCGCGCGTGGGCACGATAGAGCTCCTTGCGCTGCAGCTCGTCGAGCTGGGTGGGGCCGCCCGCCTCGTGCGCATCGAGCCAGGCCGCGAGCGGCGCCTTCGCGTCGATCACCACGTGCGAGCCGCCCGGCAGCCGGACCACCATGTCGGGGCGCAGCGTGCCCTCTTCGTTGGTGACGCTCGGCTGCTCGAGGAAGTCGCAGTGCTCCTGCAGGCCGGCCAGCTCGACCACGCGGCGCAGGTGGATCTCGGCCCAGCGGCCGCGCGTCTGCGGCGCGCGCAGCGCGGAGACCAGGCGCTGCGTCTCCGCGCGCAGCGTTCCCTGCGTGTCGACCAGCGAGCGGACCTGCTGCGTGAGCCCCTCGTATGCGCCCTTGCGATCGACCTCCATCGCCTGCAGCTTCTTGCCGACCTCCTCGAGCTGCGCGCGCACCGGGGCGACCATCTGGTCGATGGCCTGCTGGCGCTGCGCGAGGTCGCCGCGCGAGCCTTCTTGCAGCTGGTTGAAGCGACCCTCCGCCAGCTTGAGCAGCTGCTCGCTGCTGCGGGCGAGCGCGGCGCTGGAGAGCGCCTCGAACGACTGGCGCAGCCGCTCCTCGGCCTGCGACGCGAAGGCGAGCCGCTCGGCCGCCTGCCCCGACTCGGCCTGGGCGCGCGCCGAGAGCGCCGCCAGATCGGACTGGGCCTGCGCGAGAGCGCGCGCGCCCGAGATGACCTCCGCGCGCAGGGCCGCCAGCGACGCCTCGCTCTGCTGCTGCAGCGCCGAGAGCTCCGCGCGCAGCTCGGCGAGCCGCGCCTCGCGGTCGCGCAGCGACGACGCGAGCGCGGCCCGCTCGGCGCCCGCGTCGGAGAGCTGTTCGCGCAGCCCCGCCGACTCGTCCTGGGCGCGCTGCAGCTGACCCTGCACGAGGGTGAGCTGGGCGAGGCGCGCCGCCGCTTCCGCCGCGCGCTGCGGCTCACCCTGCTGCAGGTTCGAGAGCTCGCCGCGAAGCGCGCGCGCTTCGGCGCGGGCGCGAACCAGGAGCGCTGCGGTGGTGGCGGCGACAGCTGCGGCGAGTGCGGCGAAGATGAGAAGCACCGGGCCTCCTCGAGTGTGATCGCAGCCTAGCGAGGGGGTCTGACATCACCGCTCTTGAGTACCGCATCCGGCCTGTGCGCGGCGCGCGGAATCGGGCGGGCGCGCGCGTCGATTCGCCGCGCGGGCACTCAATCGACGAGATACGCGCGCTCCTGCGCGGCGCGCTCGCCCCAAAAGCCATCTTCGGCGCACTGAATCTCCGCCGGAGCGAGCGAATAGAGCGAATAGACCTCGCGATCGATCTGCCGCTCCAATCGATGGGCGGACTCAGACCCGCGCGCTTGCGCCCGCAGTTTCGACCACCGCGCCAGGGAAGCCATCGGCTCGCGCTCGCGCAGCTTCACCGGCGCCGGCAGCTCGCGCAGCGCGCTCGGCTTGACGTTCACGTCGGTGGTCTGCAGCCGGTGATACCGATTGAGCGCCACCGAGCCGCAGAGTGCGAGCAGCGCCCAGAGCAGCTCGTCGCGCTCCTCTGCAGACAGCGAATCCGGCGGCGACAAGGTCGAGAGCGAGTCGAGACAGATGATCTCCGCTGGAATCAGCGCGGCTTCCAGCCAGCGCGACCAAGGAGTCGCCGCGTTGGTGCGGATGCGCTGGACGGCCACCCGCGCGGCTCCGCGCTGCTTGGCGACCAGCTTGTCCAGCTCAGGCGTCGAGCCGCGCAGCCACTTCGGCTTGCCGTTGAGCAGCTCGAATGGCGCGATGTCCTCGCCACCGCAGAGCGCGATCTCGCCCGCGGGCAGCGGACCGCGCGCGATATGCCGGGCATTGTTCCCGGTGCGCAGGCCATATCCGACGCGGCAGAGCTGGCCCAACGGAATCGAGTGGCGCTCCATCGCCGCGCAGAGGGCCAGCTCGCCGCGCGAGCGGTAGGGCTGCCAGCCGGAGGAGATGCGCGCGCGCAGGTTCGACTCCTCGAGCGGCGCCAGCGGCAGCAGCTGAGTTGCCTCCAGGCGCGCGGTGAACGTCGGGCGCGCGGCCGGAGCAGGCGAGTGCGCGGAGGAGGTCTCGCGGCGGACCAGCACGATCGCCTGCACGCGCGTGTCCTTGGCGGCCGCGAACGGCTTGCCCAGGTCGGCCACCGCGCGCAGCTCGGCCGCGTCCAGCACGGCCGCGCGCAGCGGGGCCGAGCGCGCGTTGGTCATCCAGGTGTCCGGCACGAGCAGCGCCGCGCAGCCGCCGGGGCGCACCAGCGAGAGACTGCGCAGGATGAAGGCCGAGTAGAGATCGATCTCTGCGCCGCGCAGCGCCGGATAGTCGCGCGCGAGCCGGGCCCGCTGGCGCGCGCTCGCCAGATGACCGTAGGGAGGGTTTGCGATGAGCAGATCCGCGGGCGCGTGCGGCGGCGTCTGCTCGAGAGAATCGAGCGGCGCGAGCGGCAGCGCAGAAAGTGCCTCGGCGCTCGTATGCGGGCCAGCGAGCAGCGCCAGCGCGGCCCCGGCGATCTGCAGCGCGGCGCGGTCGAGATCGCTGCCGGCGCAGAGAAGCGCCGGCGGGCGCGCGGCCTCGCCCAGAGCGGGCGCGCGCGATCTCCCCTCGAGCGCGCGCGCGGCGGCGAGCAGGAAGCTCCCGGCGCCCGCGCACGGATCGAGCAGGCGGGGCGCGGCCGGCAGCACCGGGCCGTGCGCGAGCGCGAGCGCGACCACCTGCGCCGCGATCTCCGGCGGTGTGTAGAAGAGTCCGGCGCTGCGGCGGGCGGTGCGGCCGCGCGCGCGGGCGGTGAGCAGCTCGTAGGCGATCGGCAGCGACTCGGGAGGCCCGGCCATCGCCAGCAGCGTCTGCAGCGACTCGGCGGCGTACGTCCGCTCGCCGTCGACGCTCGCGACGCCGGGCCGCGGCAGGTCCGATTCGAGCGGCAGCGGGCCCGCCGGCAAGCGGCCGCCGCTGCGCGCGCGCAGCGACTCGATCGCCGGATCTCCGCGCCAGGCGCTGGCCAGCGCGCTCCAGCGCGCGCAGCTGCCAGAGGGAAGCCAGCCGGCGCTCTCGGCCAGCCGCAGCGAGAGGACCGCGAGCGCGCCCTCGTCGCCGAGCCGGTCGGCGCAGCGGACCAGCGCGCGCAGCTCGGCGCGGGTCACGGGACTTGCGAGCTCTTCGACGGGCGCGGGAAGGCCTTGCGGTGCTGTGCGCGCAGCTCGGCGAGCGCGCTCTCCGGCAGCGGCTGCGCGCCCCCGAGCGCGCGCGCGGCGTGGAGGATCTTCGCGAGGTGCTCGACCAGCTCCATGCGCAGGAACGCGAGGTCGACGTCGGGGCCCAGCGTGACGACGCCGTTGCCGGGCAGCAGCATCGCCTCGCCTTCGCTGGCGCCGCGCGCGATCGCCTCGGTCGCCTGCGGCGTCTTCGGCAGCGCGAACGGCAAGAGCGGCACGCTGCCCAGCGAGACCACCACCTCGGGCAGGCAGAGCGGCTCGAGCGGCACGCGGGCCGCGCCGAACGCGGTCGCAAACGGCGGGTGCGCGTGCACCACCGCGTTCACCTCGGGCCGCGCGCGATAGGCCGCGAGGTGCAGCTCGGTCTCGCCCGGCGGCTTCATCCGGCCCTCGACCACCTTGCCCGCGCCGTCGACGATGACCAGCGACGACTCGGTCACCTCGCCCTTGCTGGTGGCGGTCGGCGTGATGAGGAAGCGGTCGCGGCCGATGCGCGTCGAGACGTTGCCGTCGTGGTTGGCGACCCAGCCGGCGGCGTGCAGCCGGCGCGAGATGCGCACGAGGTGCGTGCGCGTCATCGGCGAGAGCGCCATCAGCGCGCGCCCTTCGCGTCCTCGAAGGCGTTCGCGTCGACGGAGACCTGATCGACCACGCCCGCGATGCAGACTTGAATTGGCAATTTCGCCTCCTTGGGCAGGCCGAACAGCTGGCGCACGCCGGTGCCTTCCTTCAAGAGGATCACCGTGTCGCCCTCGCCCGCCGAGGTGATGCGATCGACCGCGAGCAGGCTGCTGCCGAGCGGCGCGCCGCGCTCGTCGATGGGCTGCACCGCGAGCAGCTTGAGCCCCGCGTACGAGGGATGCTTGGCGGTCGAGACCACCGAGCCGAGCACCTTGGCGAGGATCATCGCGCGCTCCGGAGCTTGTCTGGCGCGGCCGGGAGCGCGCTGGCGGCCTTCGCGCGCTGGGAGACATTCACGTCGTCGACGATGCCGACGATCGCCGCGTCGACCGGCACGAAGCTCTCCTCGAGCGCCAGCGACGCCTCGCGCGAGCCGACCAGGAAGACCAGATCGCCGGGGCCGGCGCGGACGGTGTCGACCGCGACCTCGATGCCGCCCACCGGCGCGCGCTGGTCGTCGAGCGGCTGGACCACGAGCAGCTTTTGCCCGCCCAGGCCCTCGACCTTGGTTTCAGCGACCACCGTTCCCATCACGCGTCCGAGATACACGGCTTTCTCCTCGACGCCCGCGTGCGGGCGGCGTTGGCGCTTTCGTTCAGCGAGCGCCGCCTTCTAGTCCTAATCGCCCGCGGTGACGAGGATGGGGATGTCGACCTCGAACTCCTCGCCCTGGAACGAGGGGAAGACGATGCGCCGGGTCGCCTTCTTGAGGCAGGCGCCCAGCGGGCTGTCGTCGACGTTGCGCTTGTCGATCTTCGCGCTGGTCACCGTGCCCGAGGGCGCGATGGTGGTCGCGATGTGGATCTTGCCCACGCGCAGGTTCGGGTTCTTGTGGAGCGCGTCGTCGATGCAGCTCTGCAGCGCGCCCTTGTTCTCGCCCAGCTTCTTCTTGATGTCGTCGGCCGAGAGCGCGGTGTCGGCCTTTGAGGTGTCGGGCGCGTTGGCGGTCGCGTCGACCTTGGGCCCGTGGCTGCCGATGCCGTGATCGTCGCTGCCGAGCGCCGCGAGCGCCTGCGCGTCCTGCGCGGCTTGCGCAGCAGCGGCGGCCGCGGCGGCATCGTCCGCCTTTGGCTTGTCGCCCTGCGCGACCGCGACCTTCTTGGGCTGCTTGTTGGCCTCGGAGCCGGAGGCGGCCAGCCCGCTGGTCTTGCCCTGCGTGAGCCCGCTCACCGACTCGCCGGTGCCGCCGAGCGCCTTGCGCTCCGCCTGCTTCTGCGGCGTGCCCAGGTTCCGCTCGCCGCTGGCGAGCGCGTAGATGATGAGCGCGATGACCAGCGCCGCTCCGCCGAAGATCGCCACCAGCGTTCCGGTGCGCTTCTTCTTCACGCCGAGCCGCTCGATGATGTTGCCGGTCGTCTCGAGCGGGTCGGGCTGCGAGAAGTCGGGCGAGTCGGGGACGGCCGCGAAGGGGTCGCGAGTGGCGGCGCCGCCGAGGCGGGGCGCGCCGCGCGCGGGCGGGACCTCGCTGGGCACCGGCGCTTTGGGGATCGACGGGCCCGCGCTGGCCGACGGCTTGCGGCCGAGCTCCTTGCTCGCCCAGCTGGCGAGATCCTTCGCCGAGATGGAGACCGGGCTCTCCTCGCCGCTCGAGCTGAAGAGCTCCTTGGCCACCTCTTCCTGGTGGACCCGCTCGCCGAGCGGCAGCGGCTCGACGTGCGTGCGGTCGGTGTCGTCCTCGTCGAGCTCCTCGACCGGCACCGAGGGGTCTGGCGACATCTCGCGCTTCTTCGGGGCCGGCTTGGGCGCGACCTTCGGCGCGGGCGCGATCGAAGGCTTGGGCGCCACCGGCGGGGCCTGTCGCGCAGGCGCCGGCGCGTCGAGATCGAGCGGGATGTCGATGCCGCTGTTGCTGATCGGGCCGTCGCCCAGGTCGAACCCGCCGCCGAACTCGTGCTTGGCGAACTCCGGCTCGACGCGCTGGCGGCCGCGGCGCGACTCCTCCGCGGCGTCGGAGAGCTTGACCTCGCCGAAGTCGCCGGTGCTGAACTCGCGGATCCCGCGGCCGAGCTCGCCGCCGGGCACGAGCGAATTGGGCGCGCCGGGGACGGGCGCGGGAGCCTCGGACTTGGGCGCGGGCGCGGCGGCGAAGAGCGCCGAGAGCTCGGCCACGTCCTGCGCGCGCTGCCAGCCGTTCATGCCCTCTTTCCAGAGGTACGTGCGCGGCGTGGCGGTGCCCTGCGCGACCTTGAGGCCCAGCTCGGCGCGGCTGAGCGGGCCGGTCTGCTTGCCAGCGAGCATCGCGAACCAGACGGGCGGATCGCGCGGGCGGGCCGGCGCGGGCGGCTCGGCGGGAGGCGGCGGAGCGATGACAGGCGCGCTGGGCGCGGGCGGCGGCGCGGTCTGGCGCGAGGGCCGCTCGTTGATCACCGCGGCGAGCGCGGCGGCGCGCGCGCTGGCGACCGGCTGCAGGCCGAGACCCGGCGTCGCGTCGTCGACCTTGCTCGCGCGCAGCGCCTTCTCGAGCACGCCCGAGTCCATCGCCTGCGTGCTCTCGATGTCGCTGTCACGCCCCTCGTCGTCTCCGGCCGGGGCCGGTGCGCGCGCGGGCGGCGGCGCCGAGCCCGCCGTGACCGCAGCGGCACCCGCGGGCGCCGGGCCGAGAGCCGGATCGGCGATCTGGATGCGGGCGCCACATTTCTTGCAGCGAACGACGAGGCGCTTGCCGCGCACCTTCTCGTCCGCGATGCGCAGTGTGGCTTTGCAGCTCTCGCAGCTGAATTGCATGTCGTGATCACTCTACAACAGTTGCGCAGGGTCGCGAGGATTTCACCGGGCCGCTAGCCCTTCTTCTTCGCGCCGTCGCTCTTCTGCGAGCGATAGCGGGCCTTGTAGTAGTGCGAGCGGCAGAGGCTGCGCGCGAGCACCGCGTTGGTGCAGCCCGGAGACGAGCAGTCGGCGCTCTCGGCGCGCAGCTTCTGCCCGCGGCGCCCGGCGGCCGCGCCCTCGAGGCGTCTGGCGACGAAGCTCAGGTCGACCGACTCGGCGAGCGCGACCTGCAGGTGCTTGGCGATCGCCTTGCCCAGCTGCTGGCCGATCGAGTGGCCGAGCGATTCGATCCAGACCGCGTCGACCGTGGCGCGACGGCTCCCCATGCTGCCTCCAGATATGTTGTGTCCCAACGATTCGTTAACCAACGCTATCGAAAACGGTAACCCACCAATTGTCGAAGGTCAACGCGCGCGGCCTCCGGCGCAGGTCGGGCACATTTGTTGACCTGCTCAGGCGTCCCTCTAGAAGATGGCCCCCTATGGCTTCCGAATCGCAGAGCGCGCCGCCGGTGCAGTCTCCCCCACCCGCGGGAGAAGTGCGCACCACGGTGCACGCCTACGAGCTGCTGCAGGCGGTCGACTTCTTCGCGCCCATCATTCGCGCCATCACCATCGACTGCTTCGACACGCTGCTCTGGCGCAGCGTCGCCGCGCCCACCGACGTCTTCTTCGACCTCGTCCGACACCCGGTCGCGGCGGCGATCAACATGACCGGCTTCGACCGAGTCACCGCCGAGATCTCGGCGCGCCAGCTCGCCTCCTTGCGCAGCCAGACGATCGAGGTCACCCTCGCCGAGATCTACGCCGAGGAGAACCTGCAGGTGGAGCTGAGCGCGGAGCAGCGCGAACAGCTCATCGAGGCGGAGCTCGTCGCCGAAGAGAAGACCTGCTTCGCCTTCCCTCCCTTCGTCGAGCTGATCCGCGCCGCCAAGGCGAAGAACCTCCAGATCTACATCGTCAGCGATACCTATCTGCGCGAGGCGCAGCTGCGCCGGCTGCTCGGCAAGGCGCTCCCGGCCGGCGTGCTCGAGCTGGTCGACGGCATCTTCTGCTCGAATGAGTATCGCCGCGGCAAGCCGGCCGGCCTCTTCCAGGACGTGCTCGCCAAGACCGGCTTGAAGCCGTCCGACCTGCTGCACATCGGCGACAACCTGACCTCCGATTTCGACGCGCCGCGGGCGGCGCAGATCCAGGCGCTGCACTTCGTCCAGCAGGAGCATTACGTCGAGCAGATCCTGCGCATGCAGGGCCTCGCCTACAGCATGCAGCATGGCGCCATCCGCGGCTCGGAGGCCCTGGAGAGTCCATTCCGCGGCGTCCTGGCTTCCCAACCGCAGCCGCCCGATCCGGCGCGCGTGCTGGGATATGTCGGCGCCGGCCCGCTGCTCTATTCATTCGGCCGATATATCCTCGACGAACTCGAGCAGCTGCGCGCCGCGGGCAAGAAGGTCAAGCCGCTCTTCCTGCTGCGCGATGCATTCCTTCCCCAGCAAGTGTGCAATGCGCTGGCGGGCGAGCCGGTGGGCGCGGCGGTCTCCATCAGCCGCTTCGCCGCGCAGGCCGCGGCCTTCCGCACGCTGCACGACGTCGACGAATATCTGGTGCGCAATACCAAGCACAATCGATTCGACGCGATGTCGCGGCAGCTGCTGCTCCCCGCGCAGATGGCCAAGGAGATCATCCGCAAGGCCGAGCGGCACGAGAAGCCCAACAATGAGTTCATGCGCCAGGTGCGCAAGCCCGAGGTCCTCAAGACCATCTTTGCGCGCTCGAAGCAGCACCGCGACCGGCTTTTCCTACATATCAATGCGCGCCTGCCGATCGAGCGGGGCGATACCGTGGTGCTGGTCGACCTCGGATATGTCGGGACCGTGCAAAAGATCCTCGAGCCCATCTTCCGCGAGGAGCTGGGGATCGAGATGGTCGGCCGCTATATGATCGCCGCGCCGACGCAGGGCTGGACCCGCTCGCGCAAAGGCCTCATCGACGCCGATATGGTCGATTATCGCGCCATCGCGGTGCTGCTGCGCAATCACAACGTCGCGCTGGTGGAAGATATCTGCACCACCGATATGGTGAGCGTCACTTTATATGACGAGAAAGGCGACCCGGTTCAGGAGGGCAATTCGATCTCCTCGGCGCAGCACTCCCGCATCGCCACCATCCAGCGGCACTGTCTGGACTTCTGCGCCGACGCCGAGGCGTTCTTCCGGCGGATCGGCCGCTTTCCCTCGCGGGCGATGTTGCGCGCGAGCGCGCTGGGCGCGGTCACGCGCATGCTCTTCTTCCCCAGCGAGCTCGAGGTCGAGTGCCTGGAGTCATTCCGCATCGATTTGAATCTCGGCACCAACGATACCTTCCAGCTCTTCAATCGCGAGCGCGGGCTCAAGGGGCTGCAGCGGCGCGGCCTCTTCTCGGTGGAGAAGACCGCCGAGATGCGCACGAACTATCCGATTGAATTGCGCTCCGCGAGCCTGACCCTCGCGCTCACGCTGCTCGCCACCGGGCGCTTCTCGCTCGAATTCACGCAGCACGATCTGACCCTGCGGCGCGAGAAGCTCAAGGTGCTTTTCCTCCGCGCCGACGGCTCTTCCTCGAAGGAGATCGACGCGGTCGCCACGTATGACGGCTACTTCGCGCTGGTGGTCCCCTTTGGCGACGGCTCGCTCAACCTCGGGATCGTCTTTGGCAGCAAGTATTCGTGGGTGCAGATCGAGAGTGTGCAGGCCATTCGCACCGATTATGTCTATAGCGAGAGTGAATCCATGTTCGCCAAGGATATCTTCGGCCAGATCCAACACGACGGCATGGTGCAGCGCGCGCCGGGCATCTTTGAATGCACGTCCCCCGCCGCCTTCCTGGTGCCGCTGCCGCCCAAGCTGAGCGAGATGCCCAAGCTGCAGGGCGAGAGCGCGGCGCGCTCGATGGTCTGCCGCATCGTCTTCCGGCCGCTGGTGCGGCGCGAGGCGACAGCGCCGGCGGCCTAGTTCGATTGCCGCTACTCGTGCGCCTCGACCAGCTCGAGGAGCGTGCCGTTCAAGGCCTTCGGGTGGAGAAAAGCCACCTTGTGGCCGCGCGCACCCGCGCGCGAGACGGTATCGAGGAGCGGCACCCCCTTGGCGGCCAGCCGCAGCAGCAGCGCATCGAGATCGTTCACGCGCAGCGCGAGGTGGTGCAGCCCGTCGCCGCGCTTGGCGAGAAACTTCTCCAGGCCTGCGTTGCCGCCCAGGCTCGCCTCCGGAGAGACCAGCTCGAGCGAAGCGCCATTGGGGAAATCGAAGAACGCCGCGGATACCTTCTGCGCCGCCACCACCTCGCGGTGCGCGCAGCGCGCGCCGAGCAGCTCCTCGAAGAGCGCGATGGTCGCGTCGAGATCCTTCACCACCAGCGCGGTGTGATCGAGCCGCGTCGCCCGAATGTGGGCATCGTGCGCGTCCTGCACGGGCGCCTGCGAGCGAGCCAGCGCGCGCACCGCGTCGACCAGCGTCTCGAACGGCGTCGCCGACTCGAACACCGCGTGCACGCCGTCCGCGCGAAGCGCGGGAATATCCGCGGCGGGGATATCGCCGCTGACCACGATTGGAATCCCGGCGCCGCGCGCGGCCAGCTCGCCTCGCAAACGCGCGCAGATCGAGGCGTGCGCGCCGGAGAGGAGCGAGAGCACAATCGCGTCGACGCCTTCTTGAATCGCCGACGCCGCCAGCGCGGAGACCGACTCGTGCTGGCCGCTGAAGATGACCTCGAGGCCGCCTTCGCGCAGCGCCGCCGCGATGCCTCGCGCGCCGCGCGCCGCGCCGTCGAGGTCCGGCATTCCCACCCGCACGCGCATCTTCGGAGTCTCGACCTGGTTCTCGTTCACGGCAGCTCCTCTCGGACGGATGAAATGACTCGCCAGCCTTCGCGCAGCGCGAGGTGCCGCAGCGCGGGGCTCGGGTATACCGCGCAGGGACGGCCGGCGAGGCGCAGCATCGGTGCGTCGTGGATCGAGTCGCCGTAGGCGCGCACCTCGCGCAGCGGCACGCCGAGCTCGCCCGCGAGCGCAGACACCCGGTGCGCGCGCGCGTCGCCCATCAGGATCGGCAGCGCGATCTCTTCGGTGAGCGCGCCGCGCGGCTCGGCGCCCAGGCACTGCCCGGGCGGAACGCCCAACTCGCGGCCCAGCCGCTGCGCCATGCGGCGCAGGTTCGCGGTGAGCAGGTAGACCTCGCCCTCGCGCTGCGCATGCCGGAGCTCCGCCGCGACCACTGCGCGCACGCGCGGGCGCAGCACCTCGGCGAAGAAGCGATCGTAGAGGGCATCGCCCTGCTCTTCCCCGAGCCGGCGCCAGACGCGCAGCAAGTTCCGCTTGGCCTGCGCGACCACCGGCGGCCCCGCGCCCTCGCGCGCCGCGCGCAAGAGCCAGCGGCCCCAGGCGAGCAGCTCGCGCGCCGGCAACAGCCCGCGCGCGACGCAGTGGCGGACGAAGAGCACGCCGCAGTCGCCGTCGATGAGCGTGCCGTCCATGTCGAAGACGGCCAGCCCGCGCCCAGCGCGGCTCTGCGCGCTCCCGCTCACTGCACCCGCTGGATCACGTGGTAGCCGTACTTGCTCTTGACGATGCCGCTCTCGCCCACGTTGAGCCGCAGCGACAGCTCGAGAAAATCGTCGGCCATGCGCGAGGCGGGCGTCACCGGATAGGCGATGCCGCTCTGCGCGCTGCCTTCGTCCTCGGAGAACTGCTTCATCAGCGGCTCGATCGGCTCGCCCACCTTCAGCCGCGCGAGCAGGTCGGCCGCGAGGTGCTCGGCGTCGGTCTGGTTGCGCCCCTCGGCGCGCGCATCCAGCGTCAGCCCCGACTGCCGGTAGGCGGCGGCGAGCCAGCTCCAGCCGATCAAGATGTGCTTCACCGACGCGCGCGGCGAGGTCTGCGGGCGCGCGAGGATCTCCACCGACTCGGGCGGCTTGCGGGCGAACATCCCGCCGCAGCCGGCCAGCGTGAAGGCCAGCGCGAAGTTCACCGCGACCGCGCCCAGCGCGGAGTTGCGCATCGCGCGGTGCACGGGCGGCGAGGAGCAGGCGGCCAGGCTGGAGCGCATCGAGGACCTTTCGTCGGCGCCTTCCGCTGGCCCGCGAAGGGGGCGCGCGAGAAGGGAGAAGGAGAGAGGGCTGCGGCGGTGACAGTGCCATGACAAGCCGCCGCTAGATCACCGCGGTCGCCCAAAAAGTCGCCGGAGGCCGTCCGAATGTCTGCGCTCAACCTGCCCGCTGCGCCGTCGCACGAAGCGGCGCCCACGTCCGCGAACCCCACCCTCGACGCGAGCCGCCCGGCGGCCAACGACGCGGGCAAGCCCGCCGAGGCGATCGCCTCGCCCTTCTCCAGCCTGCTGATCCCCTTCGCCGCGGTGCACCTGCTCGCGCTGGCCGCGCCGTTCATCGCCGGCTGCAGCTGGAAGCTGGTCGGCCTCGCCGTCGGCGTCTACTACGCGCGGATGGCGGCGATTACCATCGGGTATCACCGATACTTCGCGCACAAGACGTTCAAGACCAGCCGCGCGTTCCAGTTCGTGCTCGCGTTTCTCTCGCAGACCTCGGCGCAGCGCGGGATCCTCTGGTGGGCCGCGCACCACCGCGATCACCACCGCTATTCGGACACCGAGAAGGACGTCCACTCGCCGATGCGCGGCCTGCTTTGGAGCCACGTCGGCTGGATCCTCTCGACCGAATACAGCGAATACGATTCGTCGCGCGTGAAGGATCTGGAGAAGTATCCGGAGCTGCGCTGGCTGAACAAATGGCACTTGGTGCCGCCGGTCGCGCTCGCGGTGGCGCTCTTCGCCATCGGCGGCTGGAGCTATCTGATCTGGGGATTCTTCGTCTCCACCGTGCTGCTCTGGCACGGCACCTTCCTGGTCAATTCGCTCAACCACCTCTGGGGCACCCGCCGCTACGCGACCACCGATACCAGCCGCAACAACGCGCTGATTGCCGTGCTCACCATGGGCGAGGGCTGGCACAACAATCATCATCACTATATGGCGTCGGCCAATCAGGGCTTCTATTGGTGGGAAATCGACGGCAGCTTCTATCTGATTCGAGCCTTCCAGATGCTCGGCCTCGTCTGGGACGTGCGCACCGCGCCGAAGAAGATCGTCGACGGCACCATCCGCGCCGCCGAGCGCCGCGGCGAGCAGGCCCTGCCGCTCACGTCACTCGTCGAAGCCGAGTAATCGATTTTAACGCCGGACCACTTCTTATTCGGCGCGACGCCCGCGCCGCATAGATAGACAAGGCCGGCGGGGCCCGAAAGCACACAGCAGGCGTTCGGCTCCAGCGGCCGATAGTCGCTAGTAGATACGTTCGGGCGTCGCGCCCGAGTAATACCAACCGAGTATCTGGCGATAACTCTGCCCGCTCTGCGCGCGGCCGATCGCGCCGGTCTGGCACATGCCGCTGCCGTGGCCCCAGCCGCCGCCGGTGAAGACCCAGTCGCTGCCTTCGCGCGAAATGACGAACATGCCGCTCGCGAGCATCTGGAACTGCCGGCGGATGGAGAGCTCGCTGAAGATGCGCGCGGTGCTGAGCGAACCTTCGACGCGCAGCGCGCGGGCGCGGCCGGAGATGCCGCGCCCCTCGACGGCGAGCTGCTGCACCTTGCCGACGCCGAGCGGAGCGCAGAGCGCGTCGACCTGCGCGCTGGTGAAGACGCGGCGCCAGCGCACTTTGTCTTTCGGGACCAGGCCCGACAGCGCGCAGTAGCTGGGCACCGGCGAGACGTGGACGAAGCGATCGACGAGCGCGTCGCCGATGCCGTCGGCGAACTGGGCCATGCCGGGCAGCCGCGGGTCGAAGTCGGGCCGGCCGCGCAGCGACGGGTCGGGCGGGCCGCCCCAGACCACGTCGTTGTCCTCGGAGAATCCGCCGCAGCAGGCCGAGTAGACCGAGTCGACCAGGCGGCGCGGGTGATCGAGATCGGCCGCGCCCGGCTTGGCGAAGAGCGCCTCTCCATGCGTCGCGTCGACCGCCGCCGAGGTGCCCTTCTGCTCGGTGGAGGTGCCTTTGTAGACCTGGCAATGCTGCTCGGCGCAGAGCAGATACGGGTCGCCCAGGTGGCGCGCGCCGACCTTGGCCAGCACCTCGCCGCGCGCGGTGACCGCCTGCGCCTTGAGCGCCTCGGCGTGCGCGCGCGCGAAGATCTCGCTGGGCACCACGCCCTTGACCAGCCGCTCCATCGGCACTGCCGCGACCAGGGCGAGCTTTCCGCCCGCGTCGACGCAAGCGAACAGCCGCCCTGGATAGGCGCGCTGCTCGAAGCCGTGCGCGGCATATCCCATTCCGTATTCGACCTGCGCGACCGCGAGGCCTTTGCTCGAGCTCAGCTCGATGGCGCCGTGGCCCTCCGCGACGGTCTTGCCGCGCGCGTCGATGAGCGCGATGCGGCCGCTCGGGCGCGTCGCGTGCTCGCGGTGGATCTGCGGGCGGATGCCGAACTTCGCGCCGAGCTGCTGCGCCTGCGCCTGCGCGCCGGCCTCGGTCGCGTCGCCCTCGGCGAGCAGCGACCAGCGGCGCGTGTCGATGACATGGCCGGCGACGCCGTAGACGTCGCCCACCGTCGCCAGCCGCACGCGGACGCCGCGCGCCTCCCACGATTTGCGCGCGGCATCGCGGCTCTCTTGATCGGCGTAGCGGACCTGCTCCAGCTCGACCCAGGTCGCGCCCAGACCCGGCTTGCCCTCGAGCAGCTTGAGCCTCCACTTGCCGGCCGCGCCCTCGCGCTTGCCGAAGACGGGCACGCCCTTGCCGTCGGCCGAGCGGGCGAGCGCGACCAGCGGGCCCTGCGCGAGCACCGTCGCCTCGTCGCGCCCCTCGACGACGCGGACGGTGACGAGCGGCTGGCCCGCGTCGAAGGCGAGGCGGCGCGAGTAGAGCAGCTCGAGCGGATCGTCCGGCTCGGGCGCGCCGTCGAAGAGCGAAGACGGCGCCGGCGCCGCGGCGGCCGAGCGGCGCGACGCGAGCGCGAGCAGCGCGCCGAGCGAGAGCGATGCGCGGGAGAGAAAGTCGCGGCGCGAGCTCACAGCGCTCCCGCTCCCGCCGCGAGGCCAGCCGCCGCCGCGCGCTCGCGGAAGAGCTGGAGCAACCGCGCTGCCATCGGGCCGGGCGCGCCGTTGCCCACCGGCCGCGGCGCGGGATCGCGATCTTCGAGGAGCGACAGCTGCGTCACCGGCATCACCTCGCGCAGCGTGCTGGTGAGGAACACCTCGTCGGCCTCGGCGAGCGCGCCCGCGCCGTGCGGCTCCTCGCGCACCAGGATGCCCGCCGCGCGCGCCGCCTCGATCACCTTGGCGCGGGTGATCCCCGCGAGCAGGCCGAGAGTGAGCGGCGGCGTCACCACCACGCCGTCTTTCACGAAGAAGAGGTTCGCGCTCGATGACTCGGTGACGCGGTCCTTGAGGTCGAGGAAGATCGCATCGTCGGCGCCGGAGGCGCGCGCTTCTTGGATGGCGAGCACGCTGTTGAGGTAGTTGCCGGTCTTCGCCTTCGGATCGACCGTGCGCGGATCGTTGCGCCGCACGCGGACCAGCGCGAGGTGCAGGCCGCGCGCGTAGAGCTCGGGCGGCGGCAGCTCGAGCGGGCGCACCAGGATGATCAGCCGCGGGCCGTCGTCGCGCGCGTCTGACGCCGGCGACGGCGCGAGCCCGAAGTGGCTCCCTTCGCCGCGCGTCACCATCACGCGCAGGTACGATTCGGCGTTGCCTGCCGCCTGCAGCGTGCGCGCGATCTCGCTCTGAATCTGCGCGCGCGGCGGCAGCCGCAGCCCGATGCGCGCGGCCGAACCTTCGAGCCGATCGAGGTGCTCCGCCAGCGCGAACGGCGCGCCGCCATACGTGCGCGCCACCTCATAGACCGAGTCGCCGTAGAGAAAGCCGCGGTCGAGCACCGGCACCAGCGCCTGCTCAGGAGGGACGAGCCGGCCGCTGAGGTTGACGAGAATGGACATGCGGGAGGCGAAGTACGTACCGCGCTCGCCGTGGCAAGACAACGCCCGATCGCTCGATTCTCCTCTCGGCGCCCCGCGAGATCGCGCCGGCGCGGGCGTCGAAACGCGGGTCCCCGGCGAGGCGGTCGGGCGGACGGCGGATGGGAGCATCTCGGACTGCTTGTTAAGGCCGCAGGCATGATCGGTTCCTGTCTTCGCTCCAGCACCCGCCGTGCCGCGCTGGTCCTCCCTGCGCTGGCGCTCGCCCTCCTCTGCTCCGCCTGCGAGCGTCCCGATCACATCGAGATCGATCCGCGCATGCCGCGCCTGGTGCACAAGGGCGAGTCGGTGCGCCTGCACGCGAAGATGATGGACCGCCGCGGCACCATCTACCCGACCGAGCGGGCGAGCTGGACCTCGCGCGATCCGTTCATCGCTTCGGTCGACGCGAACGGCGAGGTCGCCGCGCTCACCTCGGGCCACACCATCATCACCGCGCACTGGCAGGAGCTCTCCGCCGAAGTGCCGCTCGAGGTCGACCTGGTCGAATCGCTCAAGGCCGATCCCGACACGATCAGCATCAAGGTCGACGCCGACCCGACGAAGATTCAAGTGCAGGCGATCGGCATCGACGGCCGCCCGCGCCCCGATCGCGAAGTGCGGCTCACCTCGAGCGATCCGTCCACCGTGCGCATCGACGGCGGCGGCTCGGCGTGGGGCATCAAGCCGGGCGACGCGATCGTGCACGCCAAGTGCGACGACAAGCAGACCGATGTCCACGTGACGGTCACGAAGAAGTAATCAGGGTGAGCGGAGCCAACAGAACCGCGCGCGGCAGCCAGCTGGGCGCAGCGCTGGTTGCTGGCCATTTTTGCCCTGGCGCTTCTGGCGCTGCAGTTCGCGGCCCTGTTCGGCCTGTTTCGCGCGGCGCCTGCGCTCGCCACCTTCGACCCCAAGCTGAACTGCGTCCTCATCCTGCTCTCGTGGGCGGGCGTGCTCGGCATCCAGGCAGGCCGCGCGATCCAACTGCAGGCAGCGCAGATCGCAGAGCTGCAAGGCCGCCTCGACGCGCGTGAGCCGTAGCAGCCCGCGCCCTCATTTCTGTCGCGCGCGGCGCTGCCGTTAGAGCCGGCTCTCCCCAAGAGTCACCGACAGCTCGAGCTCTTTGCCGTCGCGGATGACCGTGGCGTGCATCGTCTCTCCCGGCTTGCGCTCCATCAGCACCTGCATCAGATCCTCGACGCCGCGGATCTGGTGCGGCCCCAGGTGCACCAGGATATCGCCGCGCTGCATTCCCGCTTTGTCGGCGGGGCCGTCCTTGCGCACGCCCGCGAGCAGCATGCCCGTGGGCCCTCCCGCCGGCGGACCGGCATAGTCGGGCACGGTTCCCAGCGACGAGCGGAAGCTGCGCATATCGCCGTGCGGCAGCGGCGGCGGCGCGCTCTTGTAGGTGAGCGGCTGGACGCGATTGGCCGCGCCCTCGACCGCCGACGCGGCGATGCGCGCCACCTGCGCGGCGCCCGCGACATTGACCCGCTCCGGGATATCAGACGGCTTGTGATAGTCCGAGTGCGCGCCGGTAAAGAAATGAATCACCGGCGCGCCGGCCGCGAAGAACGGTGTGTGATCGCTGGGGCCATATCCGTCGCCGCTGATTGCGCAGGTAATGCGCGCAGACTCGCAGGCTCCATTGACCAGCTCCGGCCATTCCGGCGCCGAGTCGCCGCCGAGCACGGTCAGCTTCCCGTCGCGCAGCCGGCCGACCATATCGAGGTTGATCATCGCCTTGACGTCCTTCATCGAGAGGCCCGCGGGCGGCGCGCGGGTGAACGCGGTCGAGCCGAGCAGGCCGCGCTCCTCGCCCGAAAACGCAATCACGATCACATCGCGGCGCAGCTGCGCCTTCTCCGCGGTGAGGATGCGCGCGATCTCCATCACCGCCGCGGTGCCGCTCGCGTTGTCGTCCGCGCCCAGGTGCGGCGCCTTGCTGTCGGGATCGAGCGAGCCCATGCCGCCATATCCGAGGTGGTCATAGTGCGCGCCGACGACAATCACGCCGGGCAGCCGCTCATTCTCCGGCGCGCCCGCGCGCACGCGGCCCACCACATTGAATGCGGGCGAACTATCGATCTGCATATGCACGCTCAGCTGCGCCATCGGGGCCTTCGGCGGCGGCCCACGCTTGCCGGCCCCGCGGTGGCTGGAGCGCTTGCCCAGCCGCGGCGCGAGCAGGCGCGCAATCAGCTCCTGCGCGACCGCGCGCTGCACCACCACGACGGGGATGCCGGCGTCGCCCATCTCCTCGACCGCCAGCGACGGCAGCGGGATCTCGGCGGGCGCCTTCCAATCGGCCGGCGCATCGGCGGGCACCTCGGGAGAATCGACGACGATCAGCGCCACCGCGCCCGCCTCGCGCGCGGCGAAGGCCTTGGCGTGCAGGTCGCCGGCGCGCCGCTGCTCGGCGGTGCTCTCGAACTTGCCGGTGGTGGGCGCGAAGCGGCGCACCAGGACAATCTTTCCCTTCGCGTCGAGGTTCGCATAGTCGTCGCGGCCCAAATCGGGCCGGTGGATTCCATATCCCGCGAAGACCAATTCGCCCTGCGCGTCGCCGCTCGCGCTCCAGGCCATCGGCCGGAACTGCTCGGCGGGGATCTTCACGCCGTCCAGCACCAGCTGCGTGCCCGGCTGCACCTTGGCCGCGAGCGGCACTTGGAACGCATTGCGCATCGTCGGCGCGCCCTGGCTGATATCGCCCGCGGGCGTCAGGCCCAACTCCTTGAAGCGCGTTTCGATATAGGCGCCCGCGGCATTCAATCCCTCGGTTCCCACGCCGCGCCCTTCGCGCGCGGGCGAGGCCAGGTAATCGACATCCGCGCGCAGCCGGTCGGCCGGATTGTCGAGATAGACCGGCTTCGCATCCGCGTCCCAGCGGGCGAGGAAGAGATCGGTCTCGTGCGAGCCGGGCGCGGAGGTGCGATTGGAAGCAAACGCGAGCAGCGCGCCGTCCGGCGAGATGAGCGGGAAGCCATCGAATCCGGGCGCGAACGTCACTTGTTCGAGGTGCGAGCCGTCGATATCCACGGCGAATAGATTGAATTCGCGCCCGCTCGGATCGCCATAGTTCGAAGAGAAGATGATCCGCTTGCCGCCGGGCAGGAAGGACGGGCCGAACGAAGCGGCATTGAGCCAGGTGATCTGCTGCGCGTCGCTGCCGTCGGCGTTGCCGACCCAGATCTCCAACTGCCCCGGCTTGACCAGGTTCTGCTTGAGCAGCGCCTTGTACTCGTCGAGCTCCGGGCCCGCCTTGGGCCGCGACGCGCGCCAGACCAGCTTGGTGCAATCGTCATTGAAGAAAGCGCCGCCGTCATATCCGACCGCGTGCGTGAGGCGTTTGACGTTCTTGCCGTCGCGGTCCATCCGGTACAGCTCGAGATCGCCGTCGCGCACCGAGGTGAAGACGATGCTCCCGTCCTTGCGGCATACGGTGCCTTCCGCGTCATATCCCGGGCTATCGGTGAGGCGCGCGATCGGCTTTCCATCGACGGTGGTCTTGAAGATGTCGTAATCGGGATAGAGCGCCCAGACATATCCCTTCGAGCGATCCGGCTTGGGCGGGCAGGCCGGTCCGCCCAGCTCGGTCGAGGCGAAGATCGCCTCCTGATCGCCGGGCAGGAAGTAACTGCAGGTCGTGGCGCCCTTGCCGTCGCTGACGGGAACAAAGCGCACCGCCGGCCCGACCCGCGCGCGATTTGTCGCTGCGCCCGCATCGGTCCCATTGCCGCTCGAAGCCTTATCGAGGCTGACAGGTTTCGCGATGTGAAGCTCGTTGTCCGCGAGACCCGCGAGGCCCGGCTCAGCGGGCGGGACATCGAATCGAAAGATGCGATCGCAGGTATCGCCGAGCGAGCGGGACTGCAGCATCAGCTGGCGGCCGTCGGTCGACCAGTAGGCCTCGGCGTTCTGGCCGCCGAAGGTGATGCGGCGCAGGTCGCGCAGGCGCACTTCGGTGGCGAGCGCAGGGACGCTCTGCGGCGCGCCCTTGGCAGCAGCGGCCCACGGCGCGGGATCGTCGGCGACCGCGCTGGGCGCGGCCGGGGCGGAGGCGCACGCGAGCGCGGCGGCGAAGATCGGGAGGAGCAGCGAGCGCGTCGAGGTCAGCGAGTCGGAATCCATGGGCGCGCAAGCTACACCAAGCCCCGCGCGCGCGACGCGCGTGAAAATCGGCGCGCGCCGGGTCGAATCGCCGCACGGTCCGCCAACATTCGCGGCAATGCTGCATCTCTGTCGCTTGACGTCCGGCCCTCGACGGGGAAAAGAGTCGCATGCTCCGAGAAGCGCTCGCCGACCTGGTCCAGCTCCGCCGCAGCGGGCGTTCCCTCGCCTCGCAACAGCCCGATCGCCTGGCCGCCACCGCGCGCCTGCGCGAGGCCGCCACCAAGAGCGGTGACGAGCTGCTCGCGCTGCAATCCTCTTCAGCGCACGGCCTCGCCGTCGAAGACGCCGCCGCGCGACTGGAGGAGCACGGCCTCAACCAGGTCGCGCACGAGCGGCCGCCCGCCTGGTATCTCCAGCTCTGGCACGGCTTCGCCAACGCGTTCTCCGCGCTGCTGGCGACGCTCGCCATCGTCTCTTGGGTCACCGACGACCACGAGTCGGCGCTGATCATCGGCGCGATGGTGATGCTGAGCGGCCTGCTGCGCTTCTTCCAGGAGCGCCGCGCGAGCCTCGCCGCGCAGAAGCTGCAAGAGATGGTGCGCGTCACCTGCACCGTGCTGCGCCGCGAGGGCGAGAAGGCGCTGGAAAAGGAGATCCCCATTCGCGAGCTGGTGCCGGGCGATCTGGTCCGCCTCGCCGCCGGCGACATGGTCCCCGCCGACGTCCGCCTCGTCTCCGCGAAGGACCTCTTCGTCGCGCAGTCGGCGCTCACCGGAGAGGCGCTCCCGCTGGAGAAGAGCGCGGCGCTCAACGCGCAGCCGCCCGCCAATCCGCTCGAGCTCAACAACGTCGCCTTCCTCGGCACCAACGTGACCAGCGGCGCCGCCCACGCGCTGGTCATCAACACGGGAGACGCGACCTACCTGGGTGGCGTCGCCGAGAGCCTCGCCAAGCAGCGGCCGCCCACCAGCTTCGAGCGCGGCATCCGCGGCGTCAGCCTGCTCCTTTTGCGCTTCATGGCGGTGATGACGGTGCTGGTCTTCATCGTCAACGGCGTCACCAAGCACGATTGGAAAGAGGCGTTCTTCTTCGCGCTCGCCATCGCGGTGGGGCTCACGCCCGAGATGCTGCCGATGATCGTCACGGGCACGCTCGCCATCGGCGCCGTCGCGCTCTCGAAGAAGAAGGTCATCGTCAAGCAGCTCAACTCGATCCAGAACTTCGGCGCGATGGACGTGCTCTGCACCGACAAGACGGGCACGCTCACGCAGGATCGGATCATCCTCGAGAAGTATTGCGACGTGGCCCGCGACGAAGACGAAGGAGTCTTCACTTATGCGTGGCTGAATTCATTCCACCAGACGGGGCTCAAGAACCTGCTCGACAAAGCGGTGCTCGCGCACAAGCAGGTTCCCCTCGAGAAGGTGACCAAGATCGACGAGATTCCTTTCGACTTCTCGCGCCGGATCATGTCGGTGGTGCTCGATATCTCGGGCGAGCGGAGGTTGATTGCCAAGGGCGCGCCGGAGGCCGTCTTCAAGCGCTGCTCGCGAATGGAGATCCACGGCGAGGTGGTCGATCTCGATCCGTTCCTCCTGCCCGATCTCGTCGAGGAGCTCGATCAGCTGCAGGGCCAGGGGTTCCGGGTACTGGCCGTCGCTTATAAAGATGTATCCCGCGAGCGGGCCGTCTATTCGAAGGACGACGAGCAGGATCTGGTGCTGCGCGGATATATCGCCTTCCTCGATCCGCCCAAGGAGTCGACGCGCGAGGCGCTCGCCGCGCTCGACAAGCACGGCGTCAAGGTCAAGGTACTCACCGGCGACAATGACATCGTCGCCAAGAAGATCTGCGCCGACGTCGGGCTGCCAGTCTCGCGGGTCCTGCTCGGCAACGACGTGGAGGCGGCCGACGACGCGCAGCTCGACAAGTTGGTCGAAGAGGCGACGCTCTTCGCGCGCCTCTCCCCCGCGCACAAGGAGCGGGTGGTGCGCGCTCTGCAGCGCAATGGCCACGTCGTCGGCTTCATGGGCGATGGCATCAACGACGCCCCCGCGCTGCGCGCCGCCGACGTCGGCATATCGGTCGATAATGCGGTCGATATCGCCAAGGAGTCGGCCGACCTGATCCTGCTCGAGAAGGATCTATTGGTCCTCGAGCACGGCGTCCTCGAGGGGCGGCGCGTCTTCGGCAATATCGTCAAATATATCAAGATGGGCACCAGCTCGAACTTCGGGAATATGTTCTCGGTCTTGGGCGCGAGCGCGTTCCTGCCCTTCTTGCCGATGCTGCCCATCCAGCTGCTGACGCAGAACCTGCTCTATGACTTCTCGCAGCTGGCGATACCCTTCGACCGGGTCGACGAGGAGTATCTGCTCAAGCCGCGGCAATGGAAGATCGACGATATCCGCCGCTTCATGCTCTTCTTCGGCCCGGTCAGCTCGGTGTTCGATTACGTAACGTTCGCGCTGATGTACTTCGTGCTGCGGGCCAATACTCCCGCGCACGCCTCGCTCTTCCAATCGGCCTGGTTCGTCGAGGGGCTGCTCTCGCAGACGCTCATCGTGCATATGATCCGCACGCGGCGCATTCCGTTCATCCAGAGCAGCCCGTCGCTTCCGCTCGCGCTCACCACGCTCGCGGTCATGGCGATGGGCATCCTCATCCCCTTCTCGCCCTTCGCCTCGTCGCTGGGCATGGTCCCGCTGCCGCCGATCTTCTTCCTCTGGCTGGCGGGGATCCTGCTCTCCTATGCCGCGCTGGCGCAGCTGGTGAAGAGCTGGTTTGTCGGCAAGTACGGATACAACTAGCAGCGGCTTCAAACCCCAACGGGTACTGAAGGTGCTTGGTAGAGCGCGCCGAGGGTGACGGCGCGCTCTACACGAGATTCCTGCGCTCAATAGGCAGCGATTTGCCCGGCGACGTCGTAGGCATAGAAGACGCCGCCGCCGCCATAGATCAACCGCAGCGTCGCGTTGCGCTGGCCGACCAGCAACGTGCTGATCGGATCGCCGTCGGTCCAGAGATCGCTGCCATAGACAGCGCCCAGATGATGTGCGCCGCTCGCGTCCGAGGCGATGCCAAACCAGGTCGAGCTGTTGCCCGCGGTCAGGTTGGTCCAGGTGGCGCCCGAATCGAACGAGCCCCAAATCCCCTGCTCGTAGGTCGCGCCATAGAAGACGGTGCCGCTCGCGTTGGAGGCGAGCGAATACCATTTCAATCCTGCCGCGCCCGTGCCCACCGTGCTGTCGGTCCAGGTCGTGCCGCTGTCGTGCGAGACCCAGATGTCGCCGCCCTCGGTCGCTGCCACGAGATTGTTGCCCTCCTGATCGGAGGCGACGACTGCGCAGAGCTTGCCGCAGCCAGGCGGATTGTTGGCCGCGACGCCCGAGGTCGTCCAGGTTACGCCATAGTTGCTCGATACCCACACGTCCCCGGCCGGGAAGGTCGTCACGGAGTCGACGAACGTCGCCACCAGATGTTGCCCCGACGCGTCCGAGGAGACATCGGACCAACGCTTTCCAGAAGCCGCTTTGCCGGTGGTCTGGTTGGTCCAGGTCACTCCATAGTTGGTCGAGGTCCAGATATCGCCGCCGAACACCACCGCGACGAGATACTGCCCCGTCGAGTCCGAGGCGACAGCGCTCCAGAATTTACCGCTCGCCGAGGTACCGGTCGTCTGGTTGACCCAGCTCTCCCCGGCGTTGTTCGAAGTCCAGATATCTCCGCTCTGCACGGTAGCCACCAGATATCCACCGGTCGAGTCCGAGGCGATGTCGGTCCAGCTCAGATCCGACGCGCTGGTGCTGATGGTGCGATTGACCCAGCTGGCGCCAGCGTTGGCCGAAGTCCAGATATCGCCGCCCTGGGCCACCGCAGCCAGATAGGTTCCACTCGCGTCAGAGGTAACCGCATAGAAGAGCTTGGTCGCGGCATTGGTACCCGCCGTGCGGTCATACCAATGATACGAAGGGATATCGTCGGTGGCGAATTCGATCGATTGCCCGGTATTGGCCGCGACGTCGAATCCTCCGCTGCCCGCGCCGACGATGTCGACCTCCTGGCCCAGGCTGAGCGAGGCGGTCGCGGGCAGGGTAATGGTCAGCGCGGTTCCCGCGTCCGCGACATATCCATAGTTGGGCTGGGCGGTGACCGAGCTGGTGATGACCTGCCAGAGGATCTGGCCGGTCGCGCCAGTGGCGCCGGTGCTGCCGGTGCTGCCGGTCGCGCCGGTGGCGCCGGTGTGACCGGTGGCGCCGGTTTGGCCGGTCGCGCCGGTGCTGCCGGTGTGGCCGGTCGCTCCCGTGGTGCCGTTGGCGCCGGTATGGCCGGTGGCGCCGCTGCTGCCGGTGGCGCCGTTGCTGCCCGTCGCGCCGGTGGCGCCGTTCACCCCCGTGGTGCCGGTGGCGCCGGTGTGGCCGGTCGCGCCGCTGCTGCCGGTCGCGCCGCTGCTGCCGGTCGCGCCGGTGGCGCCGGTCGCCCCGGTAGCTCCCGTGCTGCCGGTGGCGCCCGTCGCACCGCCGCTGCCGGTCGCGCTGGTGCCGCTTGCGCCAGTGGCGCCGCTATCGCCAGTCATGCCGGTCGCGCCCACGGAGCCGGTCGCGCCGGTCGCGCCCGCATCGCCGCTGGCGCCGGTGGCGCCGGTGTTTCCTATCGAGCCGGTCGCGCCGGTATCGCCGCCGATCCCCGTCGCGCCGGTACTGCCGGTCGCGCCGCTATCGCCGATCATGCCGGTCGCGCCCGTCGCGCCCGTGGCGCTGGTCGCGCCGGTCGCGCCGGTGGCGCCGGTCGAGCCGGTGCTGCCGGTCGCGCCCACGGTATTGCTGAGCGAGAGGGCATCGGTGCTGCAAGAGGCGGCCATCCACGCCAGCGCCGCTATGGCGAGCAGTGATTTCATCGGCGCCTCAATAGGCCAGCAGCGAGCCGGAAGCGGGCGAGACATAGAAGACGCCGCTGCCCGCATAGACGAGTCGAACGCTCGCGAACTGCTGCCCGGTGATCAACGAAGTCACCGAGTCGCCGTCGGTCCACATATCGCTGTCGCAGCCAATCGCGGAGTGGTGGATGCCCGAGGCGTCGGAGGTCACGGCGAACCAGGACACGCCCGAGCTGCCAGCGCTGGCGGTGACATTGGTCCAGGTCGCGCCGCCGTCGAGCGAACTCCAGATGCCACCGCCGTACGCCGCGGCAGTCAAACGCTGTCCAGAGGAGTCCGAGCTGATCGACTCCCAGGTCAACCCGGACGGAGCGGTGCCGGTGGTGCGGTTGGTCCAGAGAGCGCCCGAGTTGGTGGACGTCCAGATGTCGCCGCCCTGTTCGACCGCGGCGAGGTTGTTGCCAGTGAAGTCGGAGACGACGGACATCCAATAGCGATTGCCGGTAGCGTTCGGAAAGACCGAGTTGGTCGAGCGATCGATCCAGGAGGTACCGCCGTTGCTCGAGGTCCAGATATCGCCCGCCGTGCCGGCGTTCTTTCCAACGCCGACACCCGGGCCGACCACCGCCACCAGATGAGTGCCAGTCTGATCCGAGGCGACCGAGGCCCAGTTCTTGTTGGCCGCGGAGCCGCCGGTGGTGACATCGATCCAGGTCGCGCCAGCGTTGGTGGAGACCCAGAGATCTTTGCCTTGCTCGGCAGCGATCAGGTGCGTGCCGCTCGTGTCCGACGCGACTGAGTACCAATTCTGGTTGCTGGATGTGCGGCTGGTCCACGTCTCGCCTGCGTTGCTGGAGGTCCAGATCAAACCGCCCTGCGCGACCGCGATCAGCTTGGCGCCGGTGCTATCGGAGGCGAGGCCGATCCAGAACTGTTTGGTCATGGAAGTGTTTCCCACCGTGCGATTCACCCAGGTCGCGCCTTGATTGGCGGAGGTCCAGATGTCGCCGACGTCCTGTCCAATCGCGAGGTAGTTGCCCGTCGAGTCGGCGGTGGTCGAGAGCCAGCACTCGTTGAGTCCGCTGACTCCGGCGGAGCGGTCATACCAATGAAAGGAAGGGATATCAGCGGTCGAGAAGTCGATCGATTCACCCATGTTGGTCGCGACGGTGAAGCCACCGGCGCCGAGACCGATGATGTCGACCTCCTGCCCGGCCGTGAGCGTGGCCAAGGAAGGGAGCGTCACCGTCGACGAGGAGGCGCCCTGCACGACATATCCATTGTTCGGCGTGGCGGTCGTCGACGCGGTGATGGTGCTCCACGTGATGCTCGAAGCGGCGCCGGTGCTGCCCGTCGCGCCGTTGCCGCCGTTCGAACCGGTCGCGCCGGTCGCGCCGGTCGCGCCGGTGAGCCCCGTCGCGCCGGTGGCGCCAGTGCCGCCGGTCGCGCCGGTGCCGCCCGCGCTGCCGGTCGCGCCGGTGCTGCCGGTCGCGCCGGTGACGCCTGCGACGCCCGTCGCGCCCGTCGAGCCATTTCCGCCGTTCGAGCCCGTCGCGCCGGTGGCGCCGGTGGCGCCGGTATTGCCCGTCGCGCCCGTCGCACCATTTCCGCCGTTCGAACCGGTCGCGCCCGTGGCCCCGGCGTTGCCCGTCGCGCCCGTCGCGCCGGTGTGCCCGGTGGCGCCAGTGGCGCCGTTTGCGCCCGTGGCTCCGGCCGCGCCCGTGGCTCCGGTATCGCCGGTATCCCCCGTCGCGCCCGTGGCTCCGGTATCGCCGGTATCCCCCGTGGCGCCCGTGACACCCGAATCGCCCGTCGCGCCCGTCGCGCCCGTCGCGCCCGTCGCGCCGGTGGCCCCGGTGGCGCCGGTATCGCCGGTATCGCCGGTATCGCCCGTAGCCCCGGTGGCGCCGGTCGCCGCCGTCGCGCCGGTCGCGCCCGTGGCGCCCGTGGCACCGGTCGAGCCGGTCGGCCCGACGACGACGTTGCTGCGCGACTCGCCATTGCTGCAAGCGGCGGCGAGGATCAGGCACACCAGGGGAATCCAAAGCTTGCTTTGCACGCGCGGCTCCTAGCCATTTACCGGAACAATCCGAGCACACTTGTATGAATGGGAATGGCTTTGCAAGGCGGAGCAACACGCCCCGGGGAATTGCGCAATTCGATTGGTAGGATTTGCTAGCTTGTCACTGCGCTGCCTCGAGCGCGTTCGTCGCCTCTAGCGCGCTCGAGGGCGATCCACCAACTCGGAGCCGACGCGGGGCCTGCCGCGCATTCTCGGCTACGCCGCGCCGGAGCAGCGCGGCCACGAACCCGCGGGTTCCGCGGCTACCCCTCAGTGCCCGGCCCGCTCGACGCCGAGGTTGTACTGATTCGCCGCGTCGACGGCCTGCTCATATCCGAGGATATGATCCTCCATTCGCATATTCGCGAACTCGATCGCCGCGCCACCCGCGAGCATGCTCAAGAAGCCCACGCCCGCGGAGATGACCGACGAGAAGATCACGCCGGTCCCGTGGTGGTTGTGATTGTGGATGCGGATCTCGTCCGCGGAGATGGCGGTGGCGCCGCCGCCCACAAACACCGCGGCGCCTGCGCCGAGCAGCCAGGCGCCCGCGGTCTGCTGCGTGACCAGCCCCTCGCGGATCTCGTGGACCTGCTGCGCCACCGCGGGCTGGCCGGCGATTCGATAGAACGCCTCTTCATCGACCGCGCTCGCTCCCTGCGCGGGATACCAATAGGTCGCGTCGTGGAACACCGGGATCGGGTGCGACCGGAGGTTCGGCCCCTTCTCGGTGATGACGTCGAGCCGCTCGCCCGACGAGTGGGTTCCCGCAAAGGGCACGGCGGCACAACCCGCCGCGCCGAGGCACAGCGCAGCCAGCAGCAGTCTCATGGCAACTCCTCGAACGGATTCCGATGGGGCAAAGGCTCCACGCCAGGAGATAGAGCAATCCCTGCGCCAGCGGATCGCACGCGATTCAGGCAGGTTGGAGACGCGCGCGACGAAACAGGATTGACGCGGCAGTCAGGAGTCTGGCGGTGTCAGCTCTCTGTTTTTCGCGGCCGGCGTTCGCTTCTAGCGCCGGGCCGGCGAGGCGGCCGAAGGTCTGCGGACGCCATTGAGCGCATGGCGCAACAACCGGCGCGCGCGGCGCGCGTCCCCTTCGGTGGCGACGGCGATGGCGTTCGCCAGCACCAGGAGATCGTCCGCGGTCGCGCCAGCGCGCAGCTCGTGCGAACGCGCGGCCCGCTTGACCAGGACATCGAGCGCCCCCCGCACGCGCTCGGTGGAGCAGAGCTCCTCGGGCGAGAGGCCATCGGGGCCCGCCAGCAGCGCGCTGGCCAGGCCGCGATGGGTCGCGGTGTAGACAGTCAGCTCCTCGAGCCAGGCCGCGAGCTCGGCGCCCGGTCGCTTGCCAGGCTGCGCGGCCCCGCGCGCGCAGAGCTGCGTGACGCCCTCGAAGAACACCACCTCCAACAGCGATCGCCGCGATGAAAAGTGGCGATGCAAAGTGGCCGAGCCCACCCCCGCGCTGCGCGCGATCTCCTCGAGCGAGACCTGCGCGCCGTCCCGCCGCACCAGCATCCTGGCCGCCGCGACAATCCGCTCGCGGTTGCGCAGCCCATCGACTCGAAGTGGTTTCACGCGTTTCACGAGGCTCCTCTGCTGGACTCGCTCCCTGGACAAACGGGGTGGCCCTCCATATGTTGCCACGACTCACAAACGGGGTGGCACCCCGTTTATTCCTCAGGAGAACCAGATGGCCATGCCTCTTCCCGTTCTTGTCACCGCAGCCACCGGGCGCCAGGGCGGCGCGACCGCCCGCGCGCTGCTCGCCGCGGGCGATGCATCCGTGCGCGCCCTGGTGCGCAACCCGGACGCGCCCAAGGCCCGGGCCCTGGCGGCGGCCGGCGCCGAGCTGGTGGTCGGCGATCTCGACGACCCGGCGTCGCTGCGAGCCGCCTGCGCGGGAGCCCGCGCGGTCTTCTCCATGCAGTCGCCGCAGGTCTCGGCGGCCGGGGTGGACTTCAGCCGCGAGGTCGCGCAGGGGAAGAACCTCATCGAGGCCGCGCGCGCTGCGGGCGTCGAGACGTTCGTGCACACCGCCACGTCCGGCGTCGGCGACCACCGCAACGTCGAGGGCTGGGCCGAGGGCCGCTGGAAATCACACGAGGCCTATTGGGAGAACAAGCTCGCCACCTGCGAGCGGGTGCGAAACGCGGGCTTCCCCAGCTGGACCCTCCTGTTGCCCGCGATGTTCATGGACCATCCCATGCTGGACCCCGCGGGCTTCGCCGACGGGCTCCGGCTGGTCACGGTGATCCGCGCCGATCGCCCGCTGGCGCTGATCGCGCCGGACGACATCGGCAAGGCGGCCGCGGCGGCGATCCGCGATCCCGCCCGATTCAATGGAGTCACGCTGCAGCTCGCGGGCGACCTGCTCACGCTTCCGCAGATCGTCGAGGTCCTCGCGCGCCTCGACCGCAAGGAGTACCGGGTCCAGTCGGGCACCGCCGAGGAGGCGATCGCCGCCGGGATGAACCCGGGCGTGGCTCACGGCCTGTCGTTCACCAACTTCACCCCCGTGCTGGCGAAGCCCGAGCTCGCCCGCGCCTGCGGGCTGTCTCCCATCCGCTTCGAGACGTGGGCCCGCCAGCAGCGAGGCAGGGCCTGAGCGCGGCGGCCGCGTCCGCGCCTTCTTCGGGGCCGCCTGGGTGGCTGTTTTGGTGAGTCGCCTGGGGATCGAACCCAGGACCCTCGGCTTAAAAGGCCGGTGCTCTACCAGCTGAGCTAGCGACTCGTCCGCGGCGCAGTATCCACGGCGAGCGCCTGCGCGCAATCTGGATCTGCGGCCGAGGAACTGGACGTTGGGAGCTTTCGCGGTGCAGTAGGTCGGGACGGAGACGATGGCATGCTCGCGAGCCCGCTGCGCACAGATCGATGGTTCAAGCTACCGCCCGCGGAGCACGTGCGCGGAGAGCTGCGCGTGGCGCGCGCGCGCGGCATGTTGATGGCCGTCGCGGCGGTGATCGGCATCTTCGCCGGCATCGCCACCGGCCTCTTCGCGCACGCGATCCGGTTCGTGCAGATCGTCCGCTTCCGCGGCGGCGAGGTCGCGTCCGCGCTCTTCGGCAGCGAGCATGCGGCCTGGTTCGCCCGCTTCCGCGACGGCCTGCTGCACGCGCACTGGCACCTCGAGTTCCTCCTGCTCGCGCTGCTGGGAATGGCGTTCGTGCTCGGCGTCGAGGCGCTGCGCCCGCGGCTGCCCGCGCGCTACTCGCAGGTGGAGGTGCAGCGCGTGCGGGCGATCGTGCTCGCCGGATCCTTCGGGCTCGTTCTCTACTATCCGCTGCTGCTGCTCTCGACGTTCAACGCGAGCTTCCAGGCGCCGGGCAGCAGCCTGCTCGCCTACGTGCTCGCGGCGCCGACGTGGCTGCGCGTCTCTTCGCCGATGGTGGGCGCGGCGCTGGCGGCGCTCCTGGTGCGCTACGTGAGCCCGGAGAGCGGGGGACACGGCGTCGTCGAAGTGATCGAGGCGGTGCACGGACGCAAGGAGCTGCGCGGGCGCGTGGCGGTGTGGAAGTCGCTCGCGGCGGGGCTGGTCATCGGCTCGGGCGGCAGCGCGGGCCGCGAAGGGCCGGTGGTGCACTTGGGCGGTGCGGTGGCCTCGCGGCTGTGCCGCGTGCTTGGTCTCTCGCGGCGCGATGCGACGCTCTTGCTCGCATGCGGCGCGGGCGCGGGCATCGCCGCTTCTTTCAACGCGCCGCTCGCGGGCGCGATGTTCGCGCTGGAGATCGTCCTCGGTGATTTCGGCGCGCACCGCTTCGCGCCGATCGTGCTCGCCTGCGTCACCGCCACCGCGACCTCGCACGCGCTGCTCGGCGATCTCACCGAGCTCGCGCCCATCCACTGGCAGCTGCAGCACGGCTGGGAGATCGCCGCGTTCCTCGTGCTGGGGATCTGCGCGGGCGGCGTCGGCGTGATCTACGTGCGCGCGCTCCACGGCGCAGAGGAGGTCTTCAAGGGCGCGCTGCGCGCGGACGGCTCGTCCAGGCTGGGCGCGGTCGGGCGCACGTTGGCAAAGATGAACGCCCCGGCGCGCGCAGCGCTGGGCGGCCTCGGCGTCGGGCTGATCGGCCTCGCCGTCCCGCGCGTGCTCGGCACCGGCGTCGAGTCGATGAACGCCGCTCTCGGCGGCCAGCTCGCCCTCTCCGCGCTGCTGCTCGCGCTGCTGTTCAAGCTCCTCGCCACCGTCTGCACGCTCGGCTCCGGCTCACCCGGCGGCAGCTTCTTTCCCGCGGTCTTCCTCGGCGCGATGCTCGGCGGCGCCTTCAGCCACGGCATCGATCTGCTCGCGCCCGGCTCGGGAGCGGCCGCCTACGCGGCGGTGGGAATGGGGGCGGTGATCTCCGGCGCGGCGGTCGCGCCGCTCACCGGCGCGATGATGGTCTTCGAGCTGACGGCGAGCTCGCAGATCATCCTGCCGCTGCTCGTCGCGTGCGGCGCGGCGGCGGCAGTGGTGCAGTGGCGGCTGGGCGCGTCGATGTACGCGCTGGGCGCGCGCCGGCGCGGCGTGCGGCTTCCCTCGAACGGGTTCACCCTCGCCGAGCTCGACGTCGCGCAGGCGCTCGATGCGGCGCCGCCAGTGGCCGCGAGCCTCTCGCGCGCGCAGCTGCTCGAGCTGGTCGCGCACGACCGGCACGCCGCGCATCCCGTGGTCGACGAGAGCGGGATCGCGATGGGTCTGCTCGTGCAGCGCGAGCTTCGCCGCGCCCTGCTCGACCCGGCGCTGCCCGCCTCGGCGACCGCGCTCGATCTGATGCGCAAGGGCGAGCCGGTCTGCACGCTCGACGACGATCTCGACGAAGCGCTCCAACGGCTGAGCAGCGCGGGCGTCTCGGAGGCGCTGGTGATCGACCGCGAGACGCGCAAGCCGCTCGGCGTGATCACCCGCGAGGCGATCCTCGACACCTGGCGACGCAGCGCCGGGGCGCCCGCACGGCCGGTCGCTCACGAGCCGGCTTGACGAGCGCGGGGCCCGCCCGCCACGCTCGCGCGGCGTGATCCTCTGCACCGAGCATCCCAGCGCGCCCGCGGGCTGGAGCTGCACGCTCTGCGCGCGGACGCTCTGCCCCGACTGCACCGGCTGGCGCGCCGCCGGCGCGGGCCGCGTCGAGCTCTGCATGCACTGCCGCGGGCTCGCGCAGGCGCTCCGTGTGCACCGCGGCGAGCGCTCGCCATTTCGCTCGGCGCTGGCCGGCGCGCTGCGCTGGCCCGGGTCGCGCGAAGGCCTCTTCTCGATGGCGGGCCTCGCAGTGATCTTCCACTCGCTGCAGATCCTCTGGCACCTGGGCGGACTGGTCGGCGACGGCGTCGCGCTCGCCTACCTCTTCCAGATCGTCCGCCACACCGCGGCCGGCCACGACGACGTGCCCGCGCCGGAAGATTTTCGCGATCTCTTCGAGGACGTGGTCAGCCCGCTCTTCCGCTCGATCTTCGCGGCGGCGTGGCTCGTCGCGCCGCTGCTCATCTGGCGCATCGCCAGCGGCCACTCGCCGTTTCGCGAGGGCGCCTGGGACGATCCGATCCCGTTCTCCTTCACGCCGATCGCGCTGCTCACGCTCGGCGCGTTCGTCTACCCGATGTCGATCACGCTCGGCGCGCTCGGTGGCCGGATGATCTCGATGCTCGACCCGCGCGCGATCCTCGGCGGCATCGCGCGGCTCGGCCGCGACTACCAGGCAGCGGCGCTGTTCTGCCTGGGCTGCGCGGCCGGCACCGCGCTCATCGCGAGCGGCGGCGACAAACTCTTCTCCATCCTGCCGCTGCCGTTCAGCGGGTACCTCACCTCGATCGCGTCGTTCTATCTGCCGTTCGCCGCGTTCCGCGCGCTGGGCCTCTTGGTGCGCGCGCGCGGCGACGAGCTCGGCTATGGCGGCAGCGACGCCTACCGGGTCCCGCTGCTCGAAGCGCAGCCGCGACACGAGATCAAGCCGCCGGAGCGCGCGCCACCGCTGCTACAGCCGGCGCCGCGCGAGGAGAGCGCCCCGTTGTCGCCTGCGCCGCGCGAGACTGTTGCGCGAGGCCTGGAGCTGCCGCGCGGCGACGACGCGCAGCTGCCCTCTCGGCTGGCGCTGCGGATGGCCGCGCGCGATCTGCCCGGCGCGGGCGTGCTGCTGCGCGAAGGCGGCGCGGCGATTCCGGCCGGCACGCTCTCGGCGCAGAGCTGGAGCGAGCTGGCTGGCTCTCTCTCGGCGCGCGCGGCGAGCGCATCGGGCGCGGAGAAGAAGGCGCTCGCCGAGCTGGCGCTGCTCGCCTGCAAGCGGGGCGTCGAAGTGGCGCCCGAGGGCGCGCTCGCGCCGCAGACCTGGCTGCAGGCGGCGCGCTGGAGCGACGAGCTGCTCGGCGATCGGGCGCGCAGCGACCGGCTGCTCTCCGAGCTGCGCCAGCGCTTTCCCGAGAGCGACGAGGGCCAGTTCGCGGCGCGGCGGCTGGCCGCGAAATAGTTCGTTCAACGAACTTCTTCGCGCCCGCCGCCCTCCGACGCCGCCGTTCGCAGCGGCGCGAAGAAGCCGCGCGCGCCGGTCTGCCAGAGCGCGAGCAGGCCCAGCGCGACCAGCGCCGCGGCCGCCGCGGTGGGCAGCGGCGCCTCCTGCAGCTGCGCGACGAACGGCAGCGCGTGCTTGCGCACCAGCGCGCCCGCCGCGGCCTGCGCGCGATCGACGAAGAGCGGGCGCGAGAGCAGCATCGCCGCGCAGGCGCCGAGCACCAGCGTCAGCAGCGCGCCGATCGAGCGGCGCTTCAGATCGCCGCGCCACGCCGAGCCGCGAAACAGGAGCGGGCCGAGCGCGAGCGCGGGGATGAGCAGCGCGGCGTTGGGCGCCCACTCGGTCTGCGCCGCGAGCAACGCGGCCGCCAGCAGCGCGGCGATGCTCGCGCTCAGGCCGGCGATGAGCAGCACCACCAGCGTCGCCACCGCGGCCGCCAGCAGCATCAGGCCCGGCGTCGCCACGTCGGCCGAGCGCGGCGGGAGCCAGAATGCGAGCGCGCAGAGGAGCGCGGCGACCACCCGCCGCGGATCGCGCTCGCTCGTCCCCAAGAGAAGCCGCGCGAGATAGCCGCGGCCCTCTTCGGGCGGCCGCGCTTCGCCTGGCGCGAACGCGGACGAGAGCGTCCAGCCCAGGAAGGAGACCGCGAACTGGGCGAGCGCGGCGAGGATCCCGAGCGAGCGGAGCGAGACGAGCAGCGCATCGAGCTCGGGCCGCGGCGCGAGCGAGCGGCGCGCGGGCGGGATTGCCGCGAGCAGATCGGCGGCGAGCAGCGCGGGCGCGCAGGGAAGAATGAGCGCAGCGAGGCCGGCGAGAAACTCGGAGTCGAGCGACGCGCCGTAGATCGCGCTGACGATGGCGATGCCCGCGCCGACGAGCGCAGCGCCCAGGTCGGCCGCGCGCTCCCAGCCCGCCTCGAACGTCTGCGCGCGGATCTCGTCGGCGACCACGTGCAGCAGCGCGCCCGCCATCACCGCGCTGGCGATCTCCTGCGCATGGCCGGTGGCGAAACCGCCGGGGACCAGCCCGCCCGCGAGCGCGCCGATGCCGCCCGCGAGCGCCACCGCGAGCACGCGCAGCGCGACACCGCGCGCGTCCAGCAGCTCGAGGAAGGGCAGGATCACCGCGGCCGTCAGCGGCGCGTGGTGCGCGACCAGCGCGATCTCGAGATCGAGGTGCGGGCCGCTGCCGCTCGCCGCCGCGCAGAGCGCGACCCCTTCGAGCAGCGAATGGGCCACCAGCGCGAGCAGGCCGATCTCTGCGGCCACCCGCGCCGGCGAGAAGCCGCGCGCCCGCAGCCCCGGCCCCAGCGAGCGCGCGCGCCACTCGAGCAGCCCCGGCAGCGCGAATCCGAGCAGCGCCCAGAGCAGGCCGGCGGCGCCGAGCGATTCGAGCACCTCTGGCAGCAGGTGCAGACCGACCACACCCGCCGCGGCCGCGAACGCGAACGTGCGCGTCAGCTCGAGCAGCACGCGCCGCCGCCGCACGGCCAGCGCGAGAGCGCCGCCGAGCAGTGCTGAGCCGCTGGCAAGAAGGAGGGCGAGGAGCATGGTTTTCGAAAAGGCGAGCGGCGGAAGCTACAGCAAAGCGGCCGCGCAGGGAGCCCGGTTTCGCGCCGGCTTCCGACCGCGTTCACGCGCGTTGCTGCGCGGCGCCGCGGGGTTGCGGCGGCCGAGTCTCCGGTCATGTTGCCTGCCAACGATCGGTCAGTGGAGATCGTTGGCACTCAACACATCGGCGAGGAGCCGCGCCGCGCGCAGGAACGTCTCTTCGCCCGGCAGCAGACTCACCACCAGATAGCTGCCGCGCGCGAAGTCGTAGAAATAGCCGGGCTGCACCAGCACGCCCCGCGCGAGCAGCAAGAGTGCGAGCGCCTCTTCTCCCGGCGCATCGGGCACGCGCAGGATCGCGCTCCAGCCGCCCTCGCTCGCGAGCAGATCCCAGGCGGCGCCGGCCGGCCGCAGCGCGAGCAGCGCCGCCCGGTTGCGCGCGCAGCGCTCGCGGATCTGCCGCTGGATCGAGTGCCTCGTCTCCAGCAGCTCGGGCAGCGCGAGCTGCACTGGCGTGCCGAGCGAGAGGTATGCGTCGGCGATCAACTCCAGCCGCGACGAGGCCTCGCGCACCAGCGGCGCAGGACCGGTGATCGCGCACCAGCCCAGCTTGAGCTGCGGCAGCGCGCAGACTTTGGAGAGCCCGGAGAGCGTGAACGTCAGCGCAGGGCTCTCGATGGCCGCGGTCGCCAGGCGCCCGGGCGACGGGGACCACGCGTAGTCGGCGAACACCTCGTCGACGATGAGCGCGATCTGGCGCCGCGCGCAGAGCGCCGCGAGCCGCGCGTGCTCTTCCCTCCGAAGAAACGCGCCGGTCGGATTTCCCGGCGCGACGACCAGCAGCGCGCGCACGCGTCCCGCCTGCTCCAGCTGCGCTTCCAGCGCGGGAAGGTCGACGTGCCACTCGCCATCCCAGCGCAGCGGATAGCCGACCGTGCGCACCGACTCGAGCGCGGTGAGCACGCCGAAGAGCGGGTAGCTCGGCGCTGGCACCAACACCGCATCGCCCGGATCGCAGAGCAGCTTGAACAGCAGCGCGTAGGCCTCGCTGGTCGAGGCGGTGAGGAGAATCTCCTCCGCGTCGACGCGAGCACCGCGCGATTCGGCGTAGTAGCGCGCGACCGCTCCCCGCGCGGTCGCGAGCCCGCGCGGGTCGGGCTGGTACGCGAGCGCGCCCGGCTGTGCCAGCGCGCGCAGGATGCGCTCCTCCTCGAAGAGAAAGCCGGCCGCGGTCGGGTTCGACTCGGTGAGATCGAGCAGCTCGAGGCCCGCCGCGCGGCGCGCTGCCAGCGCGCGAGCGAGAGCGTTCTCCTCGAGGCTTTCACCGAGCCGCCGCGAAAAATGCATCGAGAGAGCGCCCGCCGTCAGGCCTTGGGCAGCTGCTGCAGCGTGCCCAGTTCTGGCTGCGAGCTCGGCCGCGACAGGCGCGGGCGCTCCTTGAACTCGAAACGCAGCGCGGTCCAGACGTCGTCGAAGGTGGTCTGCTTGTCGTCGGAGAGGCCGAGCGCAAGGCCCGCGGCGCGCACCTGCTCCTCGGAGAGATCGGTGAAGACGCCCGAGCCCTTGCGCGGCCAGGCGGCCCAGATCTTTCCGCGGGGCGCGAGCACCTTGGCCGCCTTGGCGAACAGCTCGAGCAGCGCCGCGTGCGACGAGGCGAACAGCGCGATCACGTCGGCCTGTCCGAACGGGCGCGTCCCCACGCCGGCCCCTTTGGGCAGCGGCTCGAGCTTGCGCGCAAACCCGAGCGGCGGGTCGAGCAGCAGCACGCGGCTCTCCTCGTGCAGGCCCAGCTTGGCCGCCATCGGCGATGCGGCTCGCGGTCCTTGGCTCTCGTCGTCGCTCACACCGTTGGCATACGAACTGCGCGCGGCGAGCGCAAGCACAGAAGACGGCCCGTGCTCGACTTTGGGGCCTCGGTGTCGCCGGGCGCGTCGCTCCCGCGCAGGCTCGTCGACGCGAGCGGTGTACGCCGCTAGCCGCGCCCGGCGCGCTCGACCGCTTCCATCTCCTCGCCGCTCAAGTGGAGCTCCAGGGCCAGCAGATCCTCACGCAGGTGCGCTCCGCTCGAAGTGCCGGTGAGCGGAATCATCCCCGCCTGCGCGGAAAACGCGAACGTGACCTGCGCGGGCGTGCAGCCGAGCCGGCGCGCGATGGCAGCCACCGCGGGCGAGGCCAGCTCGCGCACATTGGCGGTCAGCAACGAGAAGCCTTGGTATCCAATCTTCCTATCCCGGCAATATCCGCGGATATCACGATCCCAGCCGGTGCGCGCATAGCAGCGATTCTGTACATAGGAAGGCGATACCTTCGCGCCGCGAACGAGGATATCGAGCTGCGCCAGCGTGACGTTGCTGACGCCGATCGTGCGCGCTTTTCCGCCTTGCTGCAGCGACTCCATCGCGCGCCACACTTCCCAATCCACTTCGCTCCAGCCAGCGCCGCTCGAGGGTCCGTGCAGCAGATAGGCGTCGATATAATCGGTGTTCAAATGCTCGAGGGATGAATGAAATGATTGCGCGACCTGCTCGGCCGGGCGCGCATTCGCGTCGTATGGCAATCGATGATCCTGCCCGCGCGCGTAGGTGTACTTCGTTTGCAGGAATAGCTCCTCGCGGCGGAGCGTCCCCGCGCTGATCGCCGCGGATATCGCCTCTCCCGCCGCAGACTCGACATAATGCTTGCGCTGATTGGCAGTATCGATCGCGCGGAAACCCGCTCCCAGCGCGGCCGACACGAGCGCGGCGGTGCGCTCTTCTTTCCAGGCCGTTCCATAGATGAACCGCGGCGGAGCCATCGAGTCGCTCATTTGCGCTTTCGAATGGAGAGGACCTTTTCCACTGCGGCGACCGTCTGGCCCGACTCGTCGATGATATCGACTTCGAACTGCGGCTCGACTTTCTCCGCGCCGCGCAGCGCCTCGACGATCGCGTCGCTGCGCTCCTGGGGAATGCGGAACTGCGCGCGCACCAGGCCGCGGCCCGGCCGGCGAAAGCGGATGGTCGCCGCCTTGTCCCAGACGATGTAATCGGGGCCGAGGATCTGCATCAGCATCACCATGAAGAACGGGTCGGCCATCGAGTAGAGCGAGCCGCCGTAGTGGGTGCCCACCATGTTCCGATTCCATCGGTGCAGGCCCATCTCCACGTCGACCTCGCGGTGGTCGGGCGAGATGCGCCGCACGCGGATGCCCGCCCCGAGAAAGGGCGGGTAGAGATTGGCGAGCTTGAGCAGGTGCCGTTTGAGGTCCATGGCACGAGGCAGCCTGCCTCAAGAGAACGAAGAGCGGGCAAAGGAAAGAACCGCTGCTAAGGTTCGCGCCCATGAAAGCACTTCGCATCGGCATTCTCGGACTCGGCACGGTCGGCCAGGCGGTGGCGCGCGCGCTGCTCGAGCGGCGCGACCTCCTCGCGCGTTCGGCGGGCGCGCCGCTGGTCTTGAAGCGCGCGGTCGTGCGCGATCTGCAGAAGCCCCGCGCGCTCCCCGCGGAGCAGCTGACCACCAACATCACCGACGTCACCGAGGCGGACGACATCGACATCGTGGTCGAGCTGATGGGCGGCCTCGAGCCGTCGCGCACGGTGATCGAGTCGGCGCTCGCGCGCGGCAAGCCGGTGGTCACCGCCAACAAGCGCGTGGTCTCCTGGCATGGCCCGGCGCTGTTGGCGCTGGCGGCGAAGAAGGGCGCGGAGCTGCGCTACGAGGCGGCGGTGGGCGGCGGCATTCCGCTGATTGCACCGCTGCTCGACGACCTCGCCGCCAACCGCGTGCTCGAGCTGCGCGCGATCATCAACGGCACCACCAACTACATTTTGACGCGCATGGCGGCGGGCGAGACGCTCGAGGCCGCGCTGGGCGAGGCGCAGCGCAAGGGCTACGCCGAGGCCGACCCGAGCGACGACATCGACGCGGTCGACGCGGCCGACAAGCTCGCCATCCTGGTGCGCCACGCGTTCGGCCTCTCGGTGCCGCCGCGCGAGATCTTCCGGCAGGGGCTGCGCGGCCTCGACCCGCGCGACATCGCCTACGGCCGCGAGTTCGGCTACGCGCTCAAGTTGATCGCGACCGCCAGGCGCGGCAACAACGGGATCGAAGCGCGCGTACACCCGGCCTTCATTCCCACCACGCATCCGCTCGCGCGCGTCGACGGCGCGCAGAACGCGGTGCACATCGTCGGCGACCTCTGCGGGCCGGTGATGTTCAGCGGCCAGGGCGCGGGCGGCGACGCGACCGCGAGCGCGGTGCTCGCCGACATCCTCGCGGTCGCGCGACGGCTCGCGCTGGGCGACCCGGCTCCGACGCTGCGCGACTTCGGCCCGGCGCAGACGCTCGCGCCCATCGCGGAGGCGCGCACGCGCTGCTACTTCCGCCTCGCCGTCGAGGACCAGCCGGGCGTCTTCGCGCAGATCACGCAGGTGCTCGCGCAGCAGTCGATCGGCCTCGCCAGCGTGCTCCAGCGCGAGCCCGGCAAGATGGGCTCGGCCGAGGTGGTGCTGCTCACCTACGCGGCGCCCGAGGCAGCGCTCGCCGTCGCCGAGACGCAGCTGGCAAAGCTCTCCTGCGTGCGCGGCGTGCAGGCGCGCATCCGCGTCGACGCCGCCGACGGAGCGTCGCTGTGAGCGGCACCCACGCGCACCTGGTCCGCCGCGGCGTGCTCGAGCGGTGGAAGGAGTTCCTGCCCGTCACCGCGAAGACGCCGGCGCTCACGCTCGGCGAGGGCGACACGCCGCTCGTCTTCGCGCCCGCGCTCGCCCGCGCCATCGGCTGCGACGAGCTCTGGCTCAAGTGCGAAGGGATGAACCCGACCGGCTCGTTCAAGGACCGCGGGATGGTCGTCGCGATGGCCAAGGCGATCGAAGAGGGCGCCAAGGTCGCGGTCTGCGCCTCTACGGGAAACACCTCCGCGTCGGCGGCGGCCTACTGCGCGGCCGCGGGCATCGGCTGCCGGGTGGTGGTCCCCGAAGGCAAGGTCGCGCTCGGCAAGCTCGCGCAGGCGATCATCCACGGCGCGCGCATCGTGGTGCTGCGCGGCAACTTCGACGCCGCGCTCACCGCCGTGCGCAAGCTGGCGGAGAAGACGCCGATCGCGCTGGTCAACAGCGTGAACCCGTTCCGCCTGGAGGGGCAGAAGACCGCCGCGTTCGAGGTGATTGAAGCGCTCGGCCGCGTCCCGCACGGGCTGGCGCTGCCGGTGGGCAACGCGGGCAACATCTCCGCCTACTGGAAGGGCTTCACCGAACACGCCGCGCGGCAGAAGGAATCGGGTAAGAATGATGGTGCTCATATGACGCCCGTCATCTACGGAGTCCAAGCCGCGGGGGCGGCGCCCTTCTTGAGCGGCGCGCCGGTGGCGCACCCGGAGACCATCGCCACCGCCATCCGCATCGGCAACCCGGCCAGCTGGCACCTGGCGCTGCGCGCGCAGCGGGAGAGCGGCGGCCTCTTCGAGAGCGCGACCGACGCGGAGATCCTCTCGGCGCAGAAGCGGCTCGCCGCCGAAGCGGGCGTCTTCTGCGAGCCGGCCAGCGCCGCGCCCATCGCCGGCCTGCTCAAGCTGGCCGCGCAGACGCCGGGCCGCTTCCGCGGGCAGACGCTGGTAGCGGTGCTCACCGGCCACGGGCTGAAGGATCCGCAGACGGCCATCCTCGAGGCCCCGCCGCTGCCCGACCCGATCGAGAACAGCTTCGAGGCCCTCGCGGAGGCGCTGGCGTGAGCGCGAAAGAGACGCCGTTCACCATCGTCGCGCCCTGCTCCACCTCGAACCTGGGCGCAGGCTTCGACGCGCTCGGGCTCGCGCTGGGCGGGCCGCGGCTCTCCATCCGCTGGTCGCCCGCGAGCGGGCCGTTGCGCATCGCCGCGCTCTCGGGAGAAGGCGCGTCGAGCCTCTCGCGGGGCGCGGACAACCGCGTGCTGGTCGCCGCGCGCGCCGCGGCCGAGACGCTGGGCGCCTCGTTCGACTCGTTCACCGGCGAGCTGTCGATCGACAACACCGTGCCGCTCGCGCGCGGCCTGGGCTCGTCGGCGGCCGCCGCGGTAGGCGGCGCGATCCTCGCCGAGGCGCTGGCGAGCCGCGCGCCCGAGGCACCTCCTGGTCATGCTTTGCGTACCAATGATTGGCATGCCAATGATTTGCGTCCCAACGATTCCGCGTCGCTCCCCCGCTTCGACGGCGCGCGCGTGCTCGCCACCGCGCTGTCGCTCGAGGGGCACCCGGACAACGTGATCGCCTGCCTCCGCGGCGGCGCGCAGGTCGCGGTGCTCGACACGCAAGGCCGGGTGCAGGCCTGTCCGCTGCGCGTCGAGGGGGCCGCGCAGTCGCCGCTGCGCGCGGCCGTCTTCATCCCCGATCAGGAGCTGCAGACGAGCGCGGCCCGCGCAGTCATTCCGCGGACGGTGCCGCTCGCCGACGCGGTGTTCAACCTGGGCCGCTCGGCGCTCTTCGTCGCCGCGCTCGCTGCCGGCCGCTTCGAGCTGCTCGGCGAGGCGATGAGCGACCGCCTCCACCAGCCGGCCCGCGCGTCGCTGATGCCCTGGCTGCCGCAGCTCATCGAGGCGGCGAAGGCCGCGGGCGCGTACGGCGCTGCGCTCTCGGGCGCGGGCACCACCGTCTTCTCGCTCGCGCCGGCCGGGTCGGCAGAGCAGGTCGTCGAAGCGCTCCGATCGCGCGCGGCCGCGCTGGGCGTGCCCGGGCGCGCGCTGAGCGCCACCGCGTTCGCGCCGGGCGCGCGCATCGAGGGGTAGCGATCATGCCGGACCATCCCGCTTCGCCGCCGCCCCCGCCCGCCAACACGCCGGGCGCGCCGCCGAGCCCGCCGGCGCCGCCGCGCAAGCCGGTGCCGCCGCGCACTTCGCAGGGCGCCAACCCCGATCGCGCGCTGCTCGCGCTGGTCTTCTTCGCGCTGCTCGCGCTCGGCTGCTACTTCCTCGTGCGCGAGCTGCGCCGGGACGCGGCCATCCAGGAGTGCGTGCAGAGAGGCCGCCGCAACTGCGACCCGGATTCGCCGCCGGTCTGGGAGCGCTGAAGCGCTACTCGCGCCGTTCGACGACGATGGCGGTGATGTTGTCGTCGCCGCCGCGATCGTTGGCCAGCTGGATCAGCCCCTGCGCGATCGGCTCGAATGGATTTTCCGAGAGCGCCTCGCAGATCTCCTCGTTGGAGATCAGGTTCGAGAGGCCGTCGGAGCAGAGCAGGAAGCGATCGCCCGGCTTGGTCTCGACGCCGATGACGTCGACCAGCACGTCCTCTTCGAAGCCGACCGAGCGGGTGATGATGTTCTTGAGCCGGCTGACGCGCGCCTCGTCGGGCGTGAGGAGACCAGCGCGGACCTGCTCGTTCACCAGCGAGTGGTCCTCGCTCAGCTGCAGCACGCCGCCTTCGCGCACCAGGTACGCGCGGCTGTCGCCGACGTGGCCGATCAGCGCATGGGCGCCGCTGACCACCAGGCAGATGCAGGTGGTGCCCATCCCGTGCAGCTCGGGGTTCATCTTGCTGGTGCGGAAGACCGCGGCGCACGCGCCCTCGACCGCCTCGCGCACCGCGCCGGCGAGCGGAGAGTCGGCCAGCGGCGCCTGGCTTTCGAACGGGTTGTCGCTGCGCAGCTTGGCGGAGAGCAGCTCGCGCTCGACGGTCTGCACCGCCAGCCGGCTCGCGGTCTCGCCGCCCGCGTGGCCGCCCATGCCGTCGCAGACCACGTAGAGGCCGAGCTCCTCGTTGACGAGAAAGCTGTCCTCGTTGTGCTCACGCTTCATGCCGACGTCGGTCAGGGCGACGCTGCGATAAGTGGCCACGGCGTTCTTGTGCCTCAGCGGGCGCGGCGGAGCAACATAAAGCGCGGCGGGCGGAGGCTTTAGCTGGCGCGGCGGCTGCGCTTGGTGGACGGCTCTTGCGCCTTGTCGAGCAGCTCGCGGGCGTGGAGCAGCGAGGCGTCGGTGACGTGGCCGGAGAGCAGGCGGGCCAGCTCCTGCGCGCGCTCGTCGCCCTCGACGGCGGTGACGCGCGTGCGGGTGCGGCCGCGCGCCACTTCTTTCTCCACCGTCTGGTGGCGGCGGGCGAAGGCGGCGATCTGCGGGAGGTGCGTGATGCAGATGATCTGCCGATCGCGCGCGACCGCGGCCAGCGCGCGTCCGACGGCGTCGGCGACCACGCCGCCAATCCCCGCGTCGACCTCGTCGAACAGGTAGGCGCCCACGGGATCGCTCTCGACCAGGACCCGCTTGACCGCGAGCAAGACGCGCGAGAGCTCGCCGCCCGAAGCGATGCGCGCGAGCGGCTTCTGCTCCTCGCCGAGGTTGGGCGAGAGCATCAGCTCGGCCGTCTCCAGGCCGCGCGGGCCCAGCACTTGCGGACCTGCGTCGCCGGGCAGCGAGATGCCGCCTTCGGCGATGGCGAGGAAGCGCACCGACAGCTCGCTCTTGGCCATCCCGAGCATCGCCAGCTCGCCCGCGACCGCCTTGGCGAAGGCCGCCGCGGCGCTCTTGCGCTTTTGCGAGAGAGCGCGCGCCAGCTGCAGCGCTGCCTGCGCCCGCTTGTGCACCTCGGCCTCGCGGCGCAGCAGCTCGCCGCCGTGGTCGTCGATGGAGAGCAGCTCCGCGCTCATCGAGTCGCGCCGGGCGAGCGCGGCCTGCAGCGTGCCGCCGTGCTTGCGCGCGAGCTTGCGCAAGAGCTCCAGCCGCTCGTCGATGGCCTCCAGGCGCTGCGGGTCGCCGCCCGCGCGGGCCGCGTAGCGCGACAGCTCGCGCGCGGCCTCGTCGATCTCGGCGGCCGCGCCGCGCACGCTCTGGGCCAGCGACGAGAGCACCGGGTCGATCTGCGCCAGCTCCTCGAGACGCTTCGCCGCGCGCGAGACCTGCGCGAGCGCGGCCCCCTCCGCGGAGCTGAGCAGCTCCTCCGCCTCCTCGGCGCCCGAGCGCAGCTTCTCCGCCGAGGCGAGCCGCTTGCGCTCCTGGCCCAGCTCATCGTCCTCGCCCGGCTTCGGGTCGACCTGCTTGAGCTCCTCGAGCTGCCAGCGCAGCCACTCGGCCCGCTCGGCGCGCGCGGTCTCGTCGGTGTTGAGCTGCGAGCGGGCCCTCTCCGCCTCGGCCAGCCGCGCGAAGGCCTCGCCGTAGGCCGCGCGCTCGCCGGTCAGCTGCGCGTGCGCGTCGATGAGTTCGATGTGCGCGCTCGCGTCGAGCAGGCCGACGTGCTCGTGCTGGCCGCTGATGTCGAGCAGGCCGCGCGTCGCGGCCATCAATTGAGAAGCGGTGGCGAGCTGGCCGTTGACGAAGGCGCGGCTGCGCCCCTCCCGCTGCACCGTGCGCCGCACCAAGAGCTCCGCACCCGCCGCGGGCAGGCCCAGCGCGGTCAGGCGCGCGTCCGACGCTGCGGGATCGCGCGGCAGGAAGAGCGCCTCGACCTCCGCCTCTTCCGCGCCGGTGCGGACCGCGTCGGCCTGCGCGCGCCCGCCGAGCGCGAGGTGGAGCGCGTCGACCAGGATGCTCTTGCCCGCGCCGGTCTCTCCGGTGAGCACGTTGAAGCCGGGCTCGAAGCGGATCTCCAGCTCGTCGATGATGGCGAAGTTGCGCACGCGAAGAAGGTCAAGCATGGCGGCGGACCTTAGCAGGCGGGGCCGACACCTGCACGGCTGTTCATGCTCGCGCCCGCTCGCCCGCGCCCAGAGCGGCCGGGAAGCATCACCGGTTTGCGGTTTGCCGCCGCGGGCGCGCTGCGTAGAGTGCGCGGCCCATGAACCCGCCTCCCCCCTCGACCGCAGCGGCGCGGGACCGCGGCCGCTTCGCGCCCAGCCCGACCGGAGAGCTGCACGCGGGCAACGCGCGCACGGCGCTGCTCGCCTGGCTCTGGGCCCGCTCGAGCGGCGCCGGCTTCACGCTGCGCGTGGAGGATCTCGACGCCCCGCGCTGCCGGCCAGGCCTCGCCGAACGGCAGCTCGAGGAGCTGGCGTGGCTGGGCCTGGACTGGGACGAGGGCCCGGCGCCTGCGCCGCCGCACACCGACCTCGGCCCGCACGCGCCGTACTGGCAGTCGAAGCGCGGCCATCTCTACGGCGCGGCCATCGAGCGGCTGCGCGCGGCCGGGCACGTCTACGAATGCTTCTGCTCGCGGGCGCAGATCCGGGCCGCGGCCTCCAGCGAGGCGAGCGCGCCGCACGGCCCGCAGGACGACGGCCCGCGCTACCCGGGCACCTGCGCGAGCCTCTCCGCCGCCGAGGCCGCCGGGCGCCGCAAGACGCGCGCGCCCGCGCTGCGCCTGCGCGTGCCGACCGGCCCCGTCTCGTTCCACGACGCCATCGCCGGCCCGCAGCGGTTCGACCCCGCGCGCGAAGTGGGCGACTTCGTCCTCCGGCGGGCCGACGGCGTGCACGCCTACCATCTCGCGGTGGTCGTCGACGACGCCGCGATGGGCATCACGCAGGTGCTGCGCGGCGCGGATCTGCTCGCTTCGACCGCGCGGCAGATCCTCCTCTACCGGATGCTCGAGCTGCGCGAGCCCGCCTGGGCCCACGCGCCGCTCCTCTTCGGCCCGGCCGGCCCCGATGGCCAGCCGCAGCGCCTCTCCAAGCGCGCGGGCGCCGAGACGCTCTCGACGATGCGCGCGCGCGGCGACGATCCACAAAAGATCGTCGCGCAGCTCGCCCGCTCTTCCGGCCTGCTCGACGCCTCGATCGAGCGCTGCACCGCAGCGTCGCTCGCCGCCCACTTTTCCCTCGAGCGCATCGCAAAGAGATAGAGATCGGAACTCATGTTCACCTTCCCGCTCGACCCCAAAGATCTCTTCGCCGAGCGCAGCGTGCAGTTTCGCGGCTGGGGAATTCCCGTGCGCACCATCTCGGCGGCGCGCCGCTCGATCGACGACGCGTGGCGCGACGGGCCGGGCGGCTGGACGTTCGAGTGGGAGAAGCACGCGCGCGCCGCGGAGGAAAAAGAGAGCTGGCTCGAGGCGGCCAACCTGCACGGCGCCGCGAAGTTTCCCGTCGTCTGCACCGAGAGCCGCCGCGCCGCGCTGCAGAGCCAGCTCGACTGCTACCTGCGCGCCTCCTCGTCGTTCGACACGGGATTCGCGCGGCACCTGCTCGAGCTGCCCTACCGCGGCGGCAAGACGAGTGCCGCGGTGCACCGCTTCTGGCCGAAGGGCGAGGCCGAGCCGGGCTCGCTGCCGCTCCTCTGCCTCTCCGGCGGCGTCGACATGTTCAAGATGGAGACGCACCGGATCGCGACGATCTTCGCGCGGATGGGCGGCCTCGAAGTGGTGGTGCTCGACATGCCGGGAACGGGCGAGTCGCAGATCGCGCTCGCGGCCGATGCCGACGAGATCTACCGCGGCGTGCTCGAGCATTTCGCGCCGCCGCCGCGCAAGCGGGCCATCTTCGGCATCAGCTTCGGCGGACACTGGGCGGCCAAGCTCGGCCTCGCGGGCGCGGTCGACGCGGCGATCAACTGCGGCGGGCCGATCGGCGAAGCGTCGCCGTCGGGAGATGCGCTGCTGCGGCTGCCCAATGGGATGACCGGGATCGTCGGGAATGCGCTGCGCCTCGAGCAGCTGCCGAGCGCCGCCGAGACGAACGCGTTCATCGCGAACTTCTCGCTGCGCGCCCAGGGGCTGCTCCCGCCGAAACATCCCGCGGCGATGCTCGTCGTCAACGGCTCGAACGACCAGTACATCCCGCGGCCCAACACGACGGTGTTTCGCCAGGTGCCGGGCGCGACGGTCTGGGTGGTGCGCGACGCGACCCACTGCGCGGCCGAGCGCTTCCCGCGGCTGATGCCGGGCATGCTCGCCTGGCTGCGCCTGCAGCTGCTGGGCGAATCGGCGCTGCACCGGCTCGAGATGGGCGTGGCCGAGCTGGTGCTGCCCCCGCTCGAAGCGCCCTGATCGACGCCCCGAGAGCTCCCGCGCGAGTTGCCGCGCCTGCGGGCCCCGTGCTACGAGGCGCGCCGACGTCTGCAGCAAACGGGGAATCGAGGATTCATGTCAGAGAAGGAAGCAGGGATCGAAGTCGAAGGCACCGTCCGCGAGGAGCTCGCGGGTGGCAACTACCGCGTCGAGCTCGACAACAAGCACTCGGTGCTCGCCTATGCGAGCGGCAAGATGCGCAAGTTCCGCATCCGCATCCTGCCCGGCGATCGGGTCAAGCTGGAGCTGTCGCCGTACGATCTGACGCGCGGCCGCATCACGTACCGCCAGAAGTAGCCAGTCTTTCGCGGCGCGCTTGCGGAGCTCTCGCGAGCGCGCTGCCCGCCTCACCTGCTTTGCACCGGACGGCCCGCGACGAACGCGGGCCGGACTTGTCTCGCCTCGCGCGCGCCTACTTCGCGGCGTCCTGCGCCTCGAGGAAGATCGCCGCCTGGTGCGCCAGGTAGTGCAGCACCGAGAGCTCCGCGGCGTTGAACGTGGTCGAGCCGCTCTTGTTGATCAGTTGGATCGCGCCGAGCGTGCGGTTCTCGTAGATGACTGGCGTGGTGATCATGCTCTTGGTCTCGTAGCCGAGGCGCTGCGAGATCTCCTTGAAGAAGCGCCGGTCGCGCTGCGCGTCGCTGATGGCGACCGCGACCCCTTCCTGCGCGCAGAAGCCGACCAGGCCCTTGCCCATCGGGACGCGGAGCTTGAGCGCGAGCAGCTCGCTCGCCTTGGGGCCGCGCACGGCGGCGAACCCCAGGTCGCGCCGGTTCAAGTCGGCGACGTAGAACGAGCCCGACTCGGAGGGGATCTTCTCCATCGCGAGGTCGAGCATGAAGTAGAGCGCGTCGGCCTGCGACTTGCCGAACATCTCCGGCGTGCGCTCGAACAGGTCGGCGAGGATCTCCTCGAGCTTGTTCGACTCGCTGACGTTCGGCGTCTTGGAGAGGCGGCCGATCACCGCCGGCGGCGGCGAGCGCTGGTTGTCGACCTCGACGATCTTGACCGGGATCGGCATCGGCGCCTTCAGCGCGGCCGAGACGTCCTTGTCGGCGCGGGCCTTGTCGGCGCTGGCCCGGTCGGCGAGCGCCTTCTCGGCGGCGGCCTTCTCCGCGGCGGCCTTGTCGACGGCGGCCTTGTCGGCGGCGGCCTTGTCGGCGGCGGCCTTGTCGGTAGCGGCCTTCTGCGCAGCGGCGCGCGACTGGGCGGCCTTCTCCTGCGCGGCCCGCTCGGCGGCGGCCTTCTCCGCGGCGGCCCGATCGGCGGCGGCCTTCTCCTGCGCGGCCTTCTCCTCGAGCGCCTTGGCGGCGGCGTGCGCGCCGGAGTCCTTCGCCGCGCGCGCCTCGGCGGCGGTCTTGTCGGCCTGCGCCTGCGCGAGCATCGCGGTCAGGTCGGCGACCTTCTTCTCCGCGGCGGCCCGCTCGGCGGCGAGCTGCTCCTGGTGCGCCTTCTCTGCGGCGGCCTTCTCCGCGGCAGCCTTCTCCGCGGCGAGACGATCGGCGGCGGCCCGCTCGGCGGCGGCCTTCTCCGCGGCCTCCTTCTCCGCGAGCGCGCGCGCGAGCGCCGCCTTCTCCTGCTCGGCCCGCTCGGCCGCGACGCGCGCCATCTCGCGCAGCGCCTCGTCGCTCGGCGGCACCGGATCGCTCGGCGCCGCCATCCAGTTCGGCGTCGGCAGGATCACGCCCACCCCCGGATTGGAAACCTCCGGAATGGTCGCGATGCGGAAGACCCGGTTGTTGCGCGGGTCGGTGACGTGGATCGACTCGTCGTCCTGGATGTCGCACAGGACGTTCTGCGGCAGGCCCGAGTTGTCGCCGATCTTCTTCAGACCGACCTTGAGGGCCGCCATCCAGGTATCGGCCGTGACCCGCAAGGTCATGTTCATGTCTTCCGGCGTCGCCGCCGGGATGAACACTTCAAACCGCGCCATCTCGCCTCCCAAACTTGTGGTGCCCGAGCTGGTTTCGCCGCAGGAACTTCTCCAGTGCAAGCTGGATCAGCTCGGGCTGTTCGACCAGCGCCGCGTGAGACCCGTCGCGGACCACCAACAGCTCCGCCTGCGGGATCGCCCTGGCCATCTCTTCCGAGCGGGACAGGGGCGTGAAGAGATCGCGCGAACCCGCGACGACCAGCGTCGGCAGGGCCAGGCGCGCAAGCAAGTCGCTCGCGTCGTGCGTCAGCAGGTCCTCGAAGAGCGCGAAGTAGCAGCGCAGGTCGAGTCTGGCGAGGTGCTCGAAGTAGGGCTCGAACTCCTCGCGCGTGCAGAGGTCGGGGTGGACCACGCCGAGCGCCTTGACGAGCGGCCAGAGGCCCGGCGTGCGCAGCGACGCGCGCAAGAGCTGCGCTGCCAGCTCCGGCCGCGCCGAGCCGGCCGCGAGCACGGCGCGCAAGATCGGCAGCACCCGCTCGCCGCCCGGCACGCTGGAGAAGATGCGCCCGGGCGCGCCCAGCATGGGCACGAACGCGAGCGCGCGCTGCGGCTGCTGGCGGATCGCCTCGAGCGAGACCTGGCAGCCCATCGAGTGGCCGAGCAGCACGCAGCCCTCGGCGCCCACCGCGTCGGCCACCGACCAGAGATCGCTCGCGCACAGCGAGACGGTGGTGCGCTCGGGATGCTCGGGCACCGGCGTCGAGCCGTGGCCGCGGTAGTCCCAGGTGATGACCGGCCGCTCGGGCGCGAACTGCTGCGCGATGAAGCGCCAGAAGAAGGTGCTCACGCCGATGCCGTTCGAGCAGAGCAGCGGCGCCAGACCGCCCGCGCGCGGGCCCTCGCCCTCGACGCGCCAGCGCAAGATCGCCCCGTCGGCCGCGCGCGCGCTCCCCACGCGCACCGGAACGCGCGCGGGCGCCAGCGGCGCGGCCTCGCTCACTTCTTCTCCACCATGCGGAACTCGACGCGGCGGTTGGCCGCCTTGCCCGCCTTGGTCGCGTTGCTCGCGATCGGCCGGGTCGGTCCGAAGCCCTCGGCCACCAGCGCGTCGGGGCTCACGCCCTGCTTGATCAGGTAGTCGCGCACGGCATCGGCGCGGGCCTGCGATAGCTTCATGTTGTCGTCGGGCTTGCCGACGTTGTCGGTGTGGCCCTCGACGCGCATCTTCACCAGCGGCGCGTCCTTGATGGCCTGCGCGACCTGGCGCAAGAGCTCGTCGCTGTCGTGGAGGATGCGCGACTTGTTCGTCGCGAAGTGGACTTGTTGTTTGAGCTCGATGTGGTCGCGCCGCACGATGATCAGCGACTGCTTTCGCGGACAGCCCTGGTTGTCCTTCGGGCCCGGCTCATCGGGGCACTTGTCGTCCTTGTCCGGCACGCCGTCGCCGTCGCGATCGGCCCACGGGCAGCCCGCGTTCTCCGCGGGCCCGGGCACCAGCGGGCACTGATCGAGGCGATCGATCAGGCCATCGCCGTCGGTGTCGCGATCCGGGCAGCCCTGGTTCTCCTTCGGGCCCGGCTCGGTCGGGCACTTGTCGTCCTTGTCGGGGATGCCGTCGCCGTCGGTGTCGGGCCACGGGCAGCCGAAGTTCTCCTTGGGCCCGGGCACGTCGGGGCAGCGGTCGAGCGTGTCGGGCACGCCGTCGCCGTCCTTGTCGGTCTGCGCCGGGCAGCCGTGGTTCTCCTTCGGGCCGGGCACCTCCGGGCAGAGGTCGTCGATGTCCGGCACGCCGTCGCCGTCGGTGTCCTTGAGCGCGACCGCGGGCTGCGGCGCCTTCTCGCGGATGAGCACCTGCACCGGGCCGCACTCCTTCGAGAGCTCGACCGCCTGCTTGGCAGACGTCTGCGCCAGCTGCAGATGCTCCTCGGCGCGGAAGCTGTCGCCCTGCTCGAGCTCGAGGTCGGTGAAGTTCAGGTTCGCCTCCGCGACGGCCAGCTCGCGCGGCGCGCACTGCATCGCGTTCGACTTGCGCGCGCTCGCGATGTCCTCGGCGACGACCTTGGAGCGCTCGCGCAGCTGCGCGCCGGTGAAGCAGGAGAGGCAAGGCAGGAGCGCCGCGAGCGCGAGGCGGGATGCGCGCGTCTTCACGGCTTGCTCCCGGCCGGCGCGGGGACGATGACGGGAGCCGCGGTGGGCGCGGGCTGCGCGATCCCGGCAGGCGAGGTCGCCGGAGCCGCCGCGCCCGGCTGCGCTGGAACCGCGGGCGACCTCTTTGCCCCTGGGTCCGCGAGCGGCGGCGGGATGTTCGAGGGCGCGGGCGCGCTGGCGGGCGCGGCGACACTCGGCGGCGCCGCGCCTGGATGCGCGGGGACCGGCGCGACCACTGGCGGATTCGAATGAGGAGCAGGCGCGTCGATCTCGTGCGTGATGGTCGCGCGCGGCAGCGGCGCCGACGCCGCCCCGCGCGCCTGCGTCGCCTTCTGCGAGGCGGTCTCCGCCATCGCCTTGCTCTTCTCGGCCAGCGCGCTCGCCGCGTCGTAGTGCGCGTGCCCCGACTCCTCGCGCGCCTTCTGCAGATACAGGTCGGCCGAGGTGGTTTCGTAGATGGCGAGCTTGTCGCCGTCGGAGGCGTGCGCGCGCGCGACGGCGACCTCCGCGTCGCCGATCACGCTGGTCGAGCCGATCGGCCCGCAGGCAAGCAGCTGCAGCGCCACGGCCAAGGCCAGGGCGAGCTGCGGCAACGGTCTCGAGGGGGTGCGCGCGGTCAAGAGGGGCGAGAGTCGACAACGAAGATCCGCCGCTGTCAACGAAAGCCTCTCGCCCTCGTGCACCGCCGGGCTGAATCGGGTCCGCGCGCGGGCAAAATGCCGCCGCGAAAAACAGCGGGCCCGCGCCTTCGCGAGAAGGTCGCCGGCCCGCCGGAGCGCGCGAAACCGCCCGCCCGCTACTTGCCCTGGATCGCCGAGATCTCGATCTCGAAGTCGACCTTCTCACCGACCAGCACGCCGCCCGCCTCGAGCGCCTGGTTCCACTTCAGGCCGAAGTCGGTCCGGTTCAGGCTGCCGCGCGCCGAGAACGCGACGCGCTGGTTGCCCCACGGGTCCTTGCCCGCGCCCTCGCGCGCGACGTCGAACGAGACCTCCTTGGTGACCCCGTGCAGCGTCAGGTCGCCGACCACCTTGAACTTGTCGGCCGAGCCCTCGAGCTTCTTGCTGGCGAAGGTGATCTTGGGGAACTTCTCCGCGTCGAAGAAGTCGGGCGACTTGAGGTGCCCGTCGCGCTTGGGCTCCGCGGTGTCGATGCTCGCGACGTCGATCTCGCCCTGGATCTTCGAGGCGCTGACGTTCGCGTCGTCGAACGCGATCGAGCCGCTCCAGGCGTTGAAGGCGCCGCGCACCTTGGCGATCATCATGTGGCGGACGGAGAAGTGGATGCTCGAGTGGGAAGTGTCGATGTTCCAGGTGGTGGCCATGGGGGGCTCCAGTTGAAGTCAGGTTGTGCGCGAGGCGCGATGGCGACTTCCTCTTAGCAAGCTGCTACCTAAAAGGAAGTACGCAGCATGGATGATCTGGCGCGCGCGGCGATTCGCCTCTCCGACACGAAATGTGGGCCTGAAAAAAAAGCCCCGCGGGAGCGCATCCCGCGGGGCCCTCTTCCTTCAGGGCCGGCGCGCCGGCCAGCCCGCGCGCCGGCTCAGCGGGCGCGCGACGAGGTCCACTGGCTGGTCACGTCCCAGCCGTCGATCGTCACCTCGCCGCCCGCGCCGTTCTGCGCCGTGCCCGCGCCGCCGGCGACCGAGAGGCCTGCCGGCGCCGAGACGGTCACGCTGCTGGTGCCGCTGGAGCTGAGCAGGTTGATGGACCCGCCGGCGCCGCCGATGCCGCCCTCGCCCGTGCCAGCGCCGCCGACGTTGGAGATCTGGCCGGAGTCGACCGCGGTCGTTCCAGAGAGCTGGACTTCGGACGCGGAGCCGCCCTGCGCGGGCCCATCGCCGCCGGCGAAGTCGAGGGCGCCGAGGTTGACCGCCAGACCGTTGTCCGACGAGAGCGAGAGCCCGTTGGCGCCGCCGCCCGGATAGTTCGACGAGCTCGAGGAGCCGCCGTGGCTGGTCACGTCTCCGCTGTTGCTCACGCCGGTCAGGCCGTACATCGTCACTGGGCCGCTGTAGGCGCCGCCCTCGCCGCTGCCTCCACTGGTGTCGATGTTGCCCGCGTTGAGGGTCTGCTCGAAGTCATCGCCGCCGAAGAACTCGTTGGACTGGGTGCTCAGCGTGATGAGGCCGCCCTGGCCAGACATGCCGGTGCTCGACCCGCCGCCGCGCGAGGCCAGGTCGGCATAGTTGATGACGCTGCCGCCAGGGCCGTCGCTCTGGCCGGCAGTGAACTGGGGCGTCGCGCCTGCGCGGCACTCGGCGGTGCGGCACTCGTTCGACGGCGAGTAGTACGTGTTGGTGATGCGGATGCTGCCGCCGTTGCCGCCGTTGAAGCCGCTGCTGCCGCTGACGTCGAGGGTGGAGTAGCCGTAGAGGATGATCTCCTGCCCGTTCGGCTGGAAGTAGCAGTCCAACGAGATGTTCACGTTGCCGCTGCCGCCGCCCGACAGCGCGCCCATGCCGCCGGAGCTGTCGAGGTTGCCGGAGAGCACCAGGTCGCCGGCGGGGACCAGCGCGCTGTCGCTGCCGTAGATCGAGAAGTTGATCGATGCGCCCGTGCCGCCATGTCCGCTCGGGGAGTCGCCGCCGCGCGCGGAGACGGGCGCGCTCGAGACGACGGCGCCGTTCCAGGTCTCCACGCTGACGTTGGCGCCGCTGCCCGCCTGGCAGCTGACCGTTTCGTCGGGCGCGCAGCTGGCGGCGACATTGCCGCCCGTCGCGGTGATCGAGCCGCCGTTCTGGACCGAGCCAGTCTCGTCGTCACCGGCCGCGAGCGAGATGCTGCCGCCGTTGCCTCCCTGCTGCGTGCCGTCGCCGCCGCGAGAGAGGAGCGCGCCGGAGTTGTTCACGTCGCCGTAGCCGTCGAGCTGGATGTTCCCACCGACGCCGCCCACCGTTCCGCTGCCGCCGGAGGTGTCGACGTTGCCGGTGTTGTAGAGTGTCGACTGCGCTTTGCTGGCGTTGAGGACCACCGTGCCGCCGTTGCCGCCGCCGCCGTCGAAGCCGTCGCCCCCCTTCGCTTCGATGGAGCCCTGGTTCCAGAAGGGCGACGCGGTGAGCGTGATGCCGCCGCTGTTGGCCGCGTTGACGATATCGCCGTCCGCGGCCGGCGTGTCGTTGATGACGTGCGAGCTGGCGCCGCCGAAGTAGCCGTTCGCGTTGATCTGGAACGTGATGGAGACGCCGGCGTTGGCCAGCGAGAGCGTGCCCTGGTTGATGATCGGGCCCTGCACCTGGAGCGTGGCCGTGCTGCCCTCGCCCGACGGAACGACGCTGACCGTCGCGTCGGCGCTGACGGTCAGGCTGGTGGCGGCGATCGCGCCGCCGTCGACGTCCTCGATCGAGAGGGTGCCGTTGTCGTCGAGGAAGAGCGCGCCGGGCCCGGCGTCGTCTGCGGGGCCGGACGCCAGCTGCGTGTCGGCCGAGATGGTGACCGGGTTCGCGCCCAGGTTGAGCTCGGGCGCCGAGGGCATGGTGAACGACGGATCGGCGAGGCCGGTGCGGAAGATCTTCACGTGGCCGCCGATGGTGCCGTTCGCCATGTAGATCTCGATCGCGCCGCCGGTGGCGCCGTCGCCCGCGTCGCTCGTCTCACCGCCCTGGGCGAGGATCGTCGCGCCCGCTTCGCTTCCACCGGGAGGTGTGATCGAGCCGATGTGCTCGCCGCTGCCATTGCAGACGTAGCTGGTGCTGGTGATCTCGCCCGGCTGGAGAATGCCGTCGTTGGCGATGCCGCCGCCGCTGCCGTTGTCGAGGCCGGTGTCGATGCGCTCGCCCCCTTCCGGGCAGTTCGGATCCCCGATGGGCAGCGTGACCGTCTGCACCAGCGAGTTGAAGCCGTTGCTGCCATCGGCGCCGTTGCTGCCGTTGGTCCCGTTGCCGCCATCGACGCCGTTGCTGCCGTTGGTGCCGTCGGTGCCATTGCAGACGACCTGCGGCGTGCCGTCGTCGACGACGATCTGGACGCCGCCGTTCGCACACTGCGCGCCGGGGGAGATCTGCGTGACGGTGACGGTCGACTTGCCGCAAGAGACCGCGAGGAGAAGCAACGCCAGCGGCGCTGCACGGAGTGAGTTTCGGATCATGGGCACCCTGCTTGGTGTGGGTTGCGATGAGAAGACGCGGCCTGGCGCTTTCCTGGCCGCACCTCGGTGGACAAAGAGTTTCGCAGACTGCAAGCGGCCACGAAGCATGCGCGCAGCTCTGCAGCCGGCCACGGCGCGATGACCTCCCAGCCGCCGATCCTGGCCGGGCCGCTGTCGCCGTGGCCCGCGACGCCGCTGCCTCCGACGTGACCCGCGTGAACCAACATCCGATTCATGAGCCCCCCGGAGAGAAACGTGGCGAGCGGCAGCCCGGCCGCGCGGCAGTGTGCCAAACTGCGCAGGGACGGACAATCGACTTTTCGCATCGAGGCAACTTCCATGATCGCGCTCGCCGCTCTCCTCTTCGCCGTCGCCCCCATCGCGAAGCTCTCCGACGCGCAGCTCGATGCGAAGCTGACCGAGGTGCAGAAGATCCTCAACGTCGGCGATCGCATCGACGCGGTGAGCGCGCTCTTCGTCGGCACGCCGTACACCGAGCACCCGCTCGGCGAGGGCGGCGAAGGGCCGGAGCCGCAGCCGCGCTGGCGCCTCGACGGCGTCGACTGCCAGACCTTTGTAGAGACGGTGCTCGCGCTCGCCAACGCCAAGTCGACCAGCCACGCGAAGTCGCTGCTCGACGACATCCGCTACAGCGCGCCGCCCTTCTCGTTCTCGCACCGCAACCACTTCACCGAGGCGCAGTGGCTGCCGGCGAACCTCGAGAAGGGCTACTTCCGCGACGAGGTGCCGGCCATCGATGGACATGCGCCCACCGCGGAGCTGGTGCTGCACCGCGCGCAGTGGATGAAGAACGCGGGGCTCGCGCGGCTGGGCAGCGCCGACATTCCCGAGGGCAAGTTTCCCATCCGGTATCTCACGCCCGCGATGCTCAAGAAGCGCCGCAACAGCATCGAGGTCGGGTCGATCATCCTGGTCGTTCGCGATGAGGACCCCAAGCGCGTCGTGCGCACCAGCCACATGGGCTTCGTGCTGCGCGGACCGAGCGGGCTGTTCGTGCGCCACGCCACCAGCGGCGCCGAGCACAAAGTGATCGACGAGCCGCTCGACGACTACCTGGCGCGGATGGACAGCTTCAAGAAGTGGCCGGTGATTGGGTTCGGCCTGGTGATGCCGCTCGACGCGAAGGTGCGCGCGTCGCAGGTGCAGGCGCAACCTTAGCGAGCGCGCGCGGGCGCGTCTGCGGTCTCCTCGCCCGGCGCGTCACCGGACGGTTCAGGCCTTGGCGACCGCGCGGTCGCTCGCCTCTTCCGCGGCTTCAGCGGCCTCCGCCGCGCGCGCGCCGCCGTCGGGGTCGGCCTCGAGCGCCGCGCGCGTCTCCGCGATCAGCGCGGTGGCGCGGGAGAGATCCGCGGTCGGCACGCGCAGCGTCCACGACTCGGACGGGCTGGAGAGCTTCTCGACCATCCCGCCGCGGGCCGCCTCGACCAGGACGAGGATCCCCTCGGCCTCGCAGGCGCGCCGGAGCAGATCGGCCTCGATCGCGTCCTGGGCGGTGCCAGCGGAGACCAGCTCGCGCTCGTCTTCATTCGTGCGCTGCGCAGCATCGGAAGCGGTCGTGTCGATCATGGCGTCTCCTTCAAGCGATCCCACTTCATTGGCATCCCAATCATTGGCACACAAAGCAGATCCCGTCATCGCGTCGGCGCGGGATGGAGATCGAGCTCGATCTTCCAGGCGCCTGCCTCGCGGACGGCGCGGAACTCTTGCGCGGGGCCCCCGTCGGTGGAGAGCTCGAGCGCGGCGGTGCCGCCGTCGATCCAAAGCTCGCGCGCGACCGGCGCGCCGAGCGGAAAAGCGCCGCTGAGCAGCATTGCCCTTCCGGACTCGGGGCCGCCGTCGGCGCTCACACGCGCGCGGGCGGCGAGCTGGTCGGCGTCGGCCTGCGTGCGCGCGGAGAGCAGCGCCCAGGCGGCCGCGGCGTCTCCTTCTTGCAGCGCGTGCGCGAAGGCATCGGCGGCCGCGGCCGGATCGCTCTGCGGCGCGGGCGCGCGTCCGGCGCTGCACGACGCGGCGGCGAGCGCGCCCAACCCGATTCCGCCGAGGAGAAGACCGACCTTCATGACGCTTGCGTTAGCACACTCCCGGCCGCCGCGCGCCAGGCCGGACGGCCGCGCTATTTGCGGCGCACGTCGCGCCACTCGCGGCCGCTCTTGCCTTCGGCGCTGAGCGCGGCGGCCCGCTCGGCGATGCCCGGCTCGACCGGGCCGGGGCTGGCGAAGCGCGCGCGGAACACCGGCTGGCCCGTCACTGCGTAGCGCCGCTCGCGCGTCGAGAGCACCTCGGGCGCGCCGCTCCAGAGCGCGCCGGGGCCGTCGAGGTTCTGGAAGCCGGCCGCCTCCCAGCTCTCCACCGCCGCGCGCGCGTAGGCCGGCACGTCGGTGCGAAAGTCGACCGTGCCGCCCGCGCGCAGGAGCGAGCGCAGCTGCACCGCCAGCTCGACGTCGACCATCCGCCGCTTCTGGTGGCGCTTCTTCCACCACGGGTCGGGGAACTGCACGTGCACTTCCGCGAGCGCGCCGGGGCGGAAAAAGCGCGGCACCAGCAGCTTCGCGTCGCCTTGAAAGACGAGCAGGTTGGTGAGCCCGCGCTTGTGCGCCTTCTCGCGGATCTCCTCGACGTCGCTGCGCCGGGTCTCGATGGCGACCAGGTCGAGCTCGGGGTGCGCCGCCGCGTGATCGAGCGCGAACCCGCCGCGCCCCGGTCCGATCTCCAGCTCGAGCCGCTGCTCTGCCGCAGACGCGCGCGCGAAGTCCCTCGCCCAGTCGGGGAACTGCTCGTCGGGATGCGCGCAGGTGTGGAGAGGCTCGGTCATGGCGGCGCGCCTTGTGCCAACGGACGCGCACAGATGCAAGCGCCCGCCGCCATCTCTTGCCGCCGGACCTCATCTGTGGAAGCTTCGCGGCCTTCCCTACCCTCGCGAGGCTTTTCCTATGTGGCAGCGCATGACGCGCGTCTTTCGCTCGATGTTCGGCTGGATGATCTCCTCGGCTGAGGACCCGGAGCTGATCCTCGAGCAGAACGTCCGCGACCTGAACGATCAGGTCCCGAAGATGAACGAATCGATCGCCATGGTGAAGGCGAACGTGACGCTGCTCGAGAAGGAGAACCAGAAGTACATGAACGACCAGGCCGACCTCACCTCGAAGGTGAAGGCGGCGATCCAGGCAGGCCGCGACGACATCGCGACCACCTACGCGACCCAGCTGCAGACGGTGAAGGGCGCGCTCTTGCGCAACACCCAGCAGCTTTCGGCTGCGCGCCAGGCCTTCGACAAGTCGATGCAGGTCAAGGCCGCCTTCATGAAGGAGAAAGACCGCAAGACCGCCGAGGCGATGCAGGCCCTGCGCGACGCGCGCCGCAGCAAGTGGCAGAGCAAGGTCGCCGACGCGATGGAGTCGTTCCAGGTGGCCGGCATCGACGCGACCCACGACGAGATGCTGCAGAAGATCCAGGAGCAGACCGCGGTCAACGAAGCGCGCATGGACATGGCGCTCTCGAATGTCGACACGCAGGGCATGAAGATCGAAGAGGACGCGGAGAAGATCCGTGCGCAGGAGATGCTCAAGCAGTTCAAGAGCGAGATGGGCATGGACGCGCCCGCGCCGGCCGACGCGGGCTCCGACAAGACGCTGGGCAAGAAGGTCGGCGTCTCGTAGTCGATGGATTGAAGAACGCCAGGCGCGATGTGCTCGCCGGGCAGCGGGGCGCGGTCCTTCTTCGGAAGGCGCGCCCCGTTTCATTTTGCCGCGGAAGAAATCGCGGGCGGCGCGGAACGCATTGCGCCCGATCGTTTGTTGGTGCACCAAGAGCAGGCAGTTGGAACGGAGAGCGCGATGGCCGACGAATCCTATGTGAAGGAAGCGTTCCTGATGCCGCCCAACTTGATCGGGCTCGGCGCGGGCATCGTGGCGGCGGCGGTGCTGCCGTTCGGCGCGCCCCTCCTGCTGGGCGTCGGCATCGCCGAGGCGATCTACTTGAAGTCGCTCAGCGGCAACACGCGGTTCCAGCGGATGGTCCGCTCGCGGCGCGGGAGATAGCGCGTGCCCGCCCGTCTGCGCGCCCGATCGATCGAAGGCACAGAGCGCGCGCTGCTGCTCGCGCTGGCGCTGCTCGCCTCCTGCTCGCGCTGCGGCGCGCCGGCCGCGCGGGATGCGGCCGAGCTGCTCCCGGCGAACTACGCGGCGGCGCTGCAGACCGCGCCCCTCGGCACGCTCGCCGCGCGCGAGAGCGGCTTCTCGCAGCTGGCGGCGCAGATCCCCGGCGGCGAGATCGTCGGCGACACCGCGCGCGCCCTCTCCGGCCAGCTCGGCGTCGATCTGCTCTCGCGCGAAGGGCTGCTCGCGGCGGGGCTCGACCCCGAGCGCGGCGCGGCGGTGATGCAGCTGGCCGCGGTGCCGGCGACCGCGCCTGCAACCGCGACGGGTGCGCCGCCCGCGCGCGCGCCGTGGATCGCTGCGGTCCCCTTGAGCAGCGCGGAGAAGTTCGGCCAGCGGCTCGAGAGCGTGCTCGCCGGACGCGCGGGATATCCGCTGCGCGCCGACGAGCCGCGCGGGAACGTCCACTGCGTCGTCTTCTCGCGCACGGGCTCGCCCACCCGCATCGGCTACGCGCTGGTGCGCGGCTACGGTGTGATCGCGGTGGGCGCCGACCCGGCAGGACTGATCGCCGAGGCAGCGGCGCGCCCCGCGGAACAATCGCTCGCCCGCGACCCGCGGCTCGCCCGCGCGCAGAGCGAGCTCGAGCACCCCGACCTGCTCCTGCTCTCCGCGGCGGGGAACCCGCTCCTGGCGCGGCTCGGCGCGATCGCGAGCGGCCTGACCGGCGGGCTCGCGGGCGATCGCGGGCTGCCGGGCAACTCGGCGCTCGGCGTCGCGCTCTTCCCCGACGGCGCGCGGCTGCAGCTCGCGCAGGACCTCACCGACGCGCACCGCGATCAGCTGCGCGCGCTCTTCGTCGCCGCCGCGCCGGCCGATGCGTTCCAGACCCCGCAGGCGCCGCTCGAGCTGAAGACCTCGGCGCTGCCGTCGCAGCTGCCCACGCTGCTCGCCCAGCTGCCGCTCGTCCGCGATGCGCTCCCTGGGCTGCGCGCGGCGTTCGCGAAGCAGGGCGCCGATCTCGATCGCGATCTCTTCGGCGCGCTCTCGCCCGGCGCGGCGTTCGCGCTCGGGCTCGCGCCCAACGCGAACCTCGGCCGCGCGCTCGACCCGGCGCTGCTCGACGTGCGGCTGCGCTCTCCATTCGACATCGTGCGCTTCTACGCCGCCTCGTCTGCGCGCGACCCCGAAGCGATCCGGCGCGCGTTCACCGCGCTCGCCAGCGCCCTGCCCGCGCTGGGCGCGACCGCGCAGCGCACCGCCGAGAAGAAGCAGGCGCAGGGCGGCCTGCTCGACGAGTGGACGACGCGCTACCCGGGCGGCGAGGGCGTGCGATTCGGCCTCTTCGTGCCCGGCCGCGATCTCTGCGGCCAGGCGCCGGCGGCGCACACGCAGGCCCTCGTCTTCGCGCTCGGCGGCGCCGGCTCGCTCGAAGAGGTCCTCGCCGCGCGGCTCCCCTGCGCGCGCGCCGCGCTGGGCGACTCCGCGCGCAGCGGCGATGTGTTGCATGCCAACGATCCACGCCTCGCCGACGCGGGCGCCGCGCCGATGCAGCTGCAGCTCGATCTCGGCGCGCTCGCCGACGCGGTGAACCAGCTGCCCGACAGCGCCTACGGAACCGGTCCGCAAGTCTTCGTCGCGCGCTCGCTGGTCTCGCAGGTGATCCTCCCGTTGCAGCGGCTGCGCGCATCGGCCGAGCTGCGGCCGAGCGATCGCGGATTCCTCGCCACGGTGCGCGTGCATGTCGCGGCCGCGCCTGGAGCGGCCGGGAGCGATCCTGCGCGCGCCGAAGGCAACGCAGCCCAACCCGCAGGCGCGCGGCCGTGAGCGATCCCGCCCTCGAGCTGCGCGCGGTGCACAAGCGCTACCCCGCGCGGCCCAACGAGCCGGGCCCGGGCGCCGAGCTGCTGCGCGGCGTGGAGCTCTCGGTGCGGCGAGGGGAGTTCGTCGCCATCGAGGGCCAGAGCGGCAGCGGCAAGAGCACGCTGCTCCACCTCCTCGGCGGCCTCGACGCCGACTACACCGGCGAGGTCCGCGTGCTCGGCCAGGAGCTGCGCACGCTCGACGACGCGGCCCGCTCGGCGCTGCGCAACCGCTCCATCGGCTTCGTCTTCCAGTCGTTCAACCTGCTCCCGCAGCTGTCGGCGCTGGAGAACGTGCTCCTGCCCGAGGCGTTCAGCGCCATCCCCGACGCGCAGCGGCGCGCGATGGCAGCCCTCGAGGAGGTCGGGCTCGCAGGCAAGTCGGCGGCGCGCCCGGGCGAGCTGTCGGGCGGCGAGCGGCAGCGCATCGCCCTCGCCCGCGCGCTGCTCGCCGAGCCGCCGCTGGTGCTCGCCGACGAGCCGACCGGCAACCTCGACGCCGGCACTGGCCAGGGCGTGATCGAGCTGTTCCAGCGCCTGCACGCGCGCGGCACCACGCTGGTGATCGTGACCCACGAGGTGCGCGTCTCGCGCGCCGCCAGCCGCGTCCTGCTGCTGCGCGAGGGCAAGCTCGAGACTCCTTCGATCGACCCGCTGCAGACGCCAAGCGAGGGGATCCGATGAAGCCCTCCCAGCTGCTGCGGCTCACCCGAAGAAACCTCGGCCGCAACTTGAAGACGCTGCTGGTGAGCGCGTTCGGCGTCGCGCTCGGCGTCGGCGCGCTGACGTTCTTTCTCGCGCTGGGCGCGGGCTTGAGCGCCGCGGTGACCACGGTGTTTCCGCCGGTCACGCGCGAGATCGAGGTGGTGCTCCCGCAGGTCGCGGTGGGCGCGCTGCTCGGCGGCGATCGCAAGCTCGACGACGACGCGGTCGCGCAGCTCTCGCGCATCCCCGGCGTCGAGCGGGCCTGGCCCAAGATGGCGCTGCGGTTCCCCGCCATCACCCGCTACAACGGCAGCTTCTTCGGCAAAGAGCTGCACATGGGCCTCGAGGTGATCGGCGTGGGCATCCCGCCCGAGCTGATTGGCGGCGACGCGAAGTTCCCCTTCGCCGACCCGGGCGCCGACTCGAAGAAGCCGATCCCCGTCGTCATCAACCGGCGCTTCCTCGAGATCTACAACAAGGTCTTCGCGCCCCAGCGCGGCCTGCCCAAGCTGACCGAGAGCATGCTCATCGGCTTCACCTTCCCGGTCGATCTCGGCCGCAGCTGGGTGGCCGCGCGCACCATGCCGAACCCGGTGGAGTCGTCGCTGCAGCTGGTCGGCTTCTCCGATCTGGCGACGCTCGCGGGCGTGACCATGCCGCTCGCGGCGGCCAAGCGGCTCAACCAGACCTTCGGCCTCGACAGCGACACCTACTCGAGCGTGCTGCTCTCTGCGCGCAGCTCAGGAGGCGTCTCGCAGATCGCCGAGAAGGTGAAGGAGCTCGGCTACGACATCGACGAGAGCGAGCGGTCGCGCGCGCTGCAGATCGGCGCGGCGGTGCGGATGGTGACGCTCGCGCTCGCGCTCCTGGCCGCGCTGATCAGCCTGCTTTCGTCGGTGAACATCGCGCAGAGCTTCTTCGCCAGCGTGCGCGAGCGGCGCCGCGAAATCGGCATCCTGCGCGCAGTGGGCGCGACCCGCGGCGACGTGCAACGGCTCTTTCTCGCGGAAGCGGCCGCGACCGGCATCTCCGGCGGCGCGGTCGGGCTGCTGCTCGCGCGCATCTCGGCGGCCGCCCTCGACCAGCTCGCCCGCACGCAGCTGCCCGACTTTCCCTTCAAGCCGAGCAGCTTCTTCGCCTTCGCTCCCTGGATGTTCGCGGCCGGCGCGGCGGTGGCGATCCTCGCGTCGATCCTGGGCGCCTGGCTGCCCGCGCGGCAGGCGGCGGCGCTCGATCCGGCGCGCGCGCTGGCCGAGTAGCGCGCCCCGCCGGGCGGCGAGGGGCTTTGGAAATGATTGGTACAAATGTACCGATCGGTAGCTTCGGTACATTTGTACCGGCCTTTTCAAACGGCCTCGCCCGCCCCCGCCCGCGCGCGCATTTGGCGCCCACCCGGCCTGCCGCTCTTCCCGTGGTAGAATTCGCGCGCACGCGGACCGTCTTCGCCGCGTCGGGAGCTGTTCTTCTTGGAGCGACTCGTCCCTTTCGGGAAGTACTACCTGCTCGAGCGCATCAACGTCGGGGGCATGGCCGAGGTGTTCAAGGCCAAGACCGTCGGCGTCGAGGGGTTCGAGAAGATCGTCGCGATCAAGCGGATTCTTCCCTCTGTGGCGGAGGACGAAGAGTTCATCAAGATGTTCATCGACGAGGCGAAGATCACCTCGCAGCTCTCCCACGCCAACCTGGCGCAGACCTTCGATCTCGGGAAGATCAACGACGCCTTCTACATCGCGATGGAGTACGTGCCGGGCAAGGACCTGCGCGCCGTGCAGGAGCGTCTCAAGCGGCGCGGCGAGCGGGTGCCGATCAGCGTCGCGGCCTATGTGATCGGGCGCGTCTGCGAGGGGCTCGACTACGCGCACCGCAAGCGCGACATCGCGGGCAGAAGCCTCAACATCGTGCACCGCGATGTCTCACCGCAGAACGTGATCGTCTCGTTCGAGGGCGAGGTGAAGCTGATCGACTTTGGCATCGCCAAGGCGGCGAACAAGATCACCAGCACGCAGGCTGGCATCCTCAAGGGCAAGTTCGGCTACATGAGCCCCGAGCAGGTGCGCGGGATGCCGCTCGATCAGCGCTCGGACATCTTCGCCGCCGGCGTGGTGCTCTACGAGCTGTGCACGGGCGAGCGGCTGTTCACCGGCTCGTCGGACTACTCGGTGCTCGAGAAGGTGCAGCTCGCGAAGATCACGCCGCCCAGCCAGCTGGTGCGCGACATCCCCGCGCGGCTCGAGCAGGTGATCTTGAAGGCGCTCGCGCGCGAGCCGGAGGAGCGCTACCAGCACGCGGCCGATCTCTCGCAAGACCTGATGCGCTTCCTCATCGAGTCGCACACGCGGGTGGTCTCGCGCGACGACGTGGCGGCGTTCATGAAGGCGGTCTTCCCCGACGACGATGCGCGCGAGCGCCAGGGGGGCGACGCGGCGGTCGATCGGACGCGCACGGGCGCGCGGCGCGCGGACGGCCCTGGCGAGGGGGTTCGCGACGACCAGCCGCAGCGGCGCGAGCATCACCATGAGCCGCGGCTGCGCGAACCGCCGACGCGCGAGGAGCCGGTGCCGGCCGCTGCCGGCGCGGGCCCGGAGCGCGCTGCTGCGCCTCGCCCCGCGGCAGTCTCCGAAGGTCCGCGCGTGCGTGCAGCGACGCCCGCGAGCGCGCCCAGCAAGGGCCCGCCGTCGCGCGGCCCGCGCAGCTCGCCGCCCAAGCTGCCCGCCTCGCTGATCGCCGGGATCGATCTGGCGGCGGAAGATTCCAATGAGCTGACCCCGCGCGAGCCGGCGCGGCCCACGACGCCGCCGGCGGTGGCGCAGCCTTCCGCGCCGCCGCTCAAGCCGCCGCCCCTCGGGCAGCGCAGCCCGCGCCCGCCGCCGATTCCGGCGAGCCCGGCCAAGACGCTCAGCTCTGCGCTCGAAGCGGCCGCGGCCGCGGGCGTGGTCTCGCCCTCGAGCCCGGCGCCGTGGGGGCCGCGCGGGGCGGGCGAGTCGGGCGCGGCCGACCTGCTCCGCCCTCCCGCCGAGGACGAGCCGACCCGGCCGATGAGCATGGAAGACCTCGCGGCGGCCGAGCGCGTGCACATCGAGCGCGAGCGCGGCCGTGCTCGCAGCGAAGAGGAGATCGAGGTGACGTCCCCGGGCGCGCCGCCACAGATGGCGCCCGCGGCGGCCGTCACCCCCGCGCCGCTGGTGGCGGCGGGCGAGCCGATCGCGACCGCCGCGCCCGAGCTGACGCCGACCGATCCAGGATCCGAGCAAGAGGAGCCCACCGGCGCCGACGTGCCGCCGTCTGCGCCCGCGCCGCCGCCCGCAGCGGCAGGGCCCGCGCGCGCTCCACGTGAGCTCTCGCGCACGGGCCGGCCGAGCCGTGCGCCTGCGCCGCTCCCGGCGTCGCTGTTCGGCGACACCAAGCCGTCGCCCGCCGCGCAGATCACCGACCCGGGCGGGCCGCCGGCGATGATTCCCTTCGCGGCCGAGAGCGATGACGACAACACGCCGTCGGCGCGCATCCGCCGCGGCGAGCCGCTCCAAGCGGCCGCGCCGCGCAGCGGGAGCTTCTCGCCTGCGCGCCCGGAGGATCGTCGCGCGCCGTACGGCGGCCGGATGCAGCTGGGCAAGCCGACGCTGGTTGGCGACGACCCGTCGCAAGACGACGAGCAGACCGTCTCGCTCCAGAAGAAGGCGCGCCTGCGCCGTGCGCTGCAGTGGGGAGCTGGCACGCTGGTCGTCGTGGTGCTCGGCGCGGCCTGGCTCTCGGTGCCGCACAAGAAGGAAGAGCTGGCCGGCCCGCCCGTCGCGTCGCTCTCGGTGACCACGGTGCCGGAGGACGCGCTGGTGCTGCTCGACGGCGCGCAGGTGAAGGGCCCGCTCGATCGCGACTACAACGAGCCCAAGCTGGCGGCGGCCAAGGAGCACACGCTGCTCATCCGCCGCGAAGGCTTCACCGACCAGACGCAGCCGATCACGCTGGCCGCCGGCGAGAAGAAGACGCTCGCCATCCAGCTGCAGCCGCTGCCGGGCCAGCTCACGGTGCGCTCGACGCCGCCGGGCGCGCAGGTGTTCCTCGACAACGAGCTGGTCGGGACCACGCCCGCGTACCTGCCGAACGTGGTGCAGGAGAAGAGCCACGCCATCGCGCTGGAGAAGCACTGCTACCGGCCCTGGCAGGTCGCGGTGCCGGCGCACACGCCCAAGCGCGAGGTGGTCGCCACGCTCGAGCCGCTCTTCGGCGCCTGCCCGAACTTGAAGGTCGCGCCCGAGGAGAAGGCGCCCGATCTGCCGGTCGACGACCCGCAGGCGATGGCGAGCCTGGGCTTCTTGAACCTGGCGTCGCGGCCGTCGGCGAGCATCTTCGTCGACGGCGTCGACATCGGCCGGACCACCCCGCTGGTGCAGTGGCCGCTCAAGGTCGGCAAGCACAAGATCCGGCTGGTGCTGGGCAGCAAGAAGCGCGAGCTGGCCATCGAGGTCCGCAGCGGCCAGACCGCCAGCGAAATTGTCGACCTGCGCAAGCGTTGACCTTCGCTGCGGCTGGCGCTGCGCGGAGGTGGAGCCCGGCGCGCCGCACATCGTTTCTGTACCAATCATTGGCATGCAACACATCTGATCCGAGAGGCCGCATGACTCCGCGCAAGCCCCGCTCCGCCGCTGCCGATCCGCTCGCCGCTTTTCCACCCTGGGCGCGCGCGCTCGCGGAGCGCTACTTCACCAAGACCATCTCGACGTTCATCGTCCACGGCGCGGTCCGCGATCTGCAGCCGGCGGTCGACGCGAGCGGCGAGCTGCGCTTCGTCAACCTGCGCACCTTCTTCGCCGACGAGCTGTTCGGCGCGCGCGACCTGGTGCTCTTCTACGACCGCTCGAGCGGCATCCGCATGGCGACCGCGGAGATGCAGAAGGACTTGATGGCCGCGGTCTCCGGCTACGACCAGCTCTACGGCACCGACTACGCCAAGGGCCTGCCGCGCGATCCGATGCGCGCGTTCCCGCTCATCGAGAGTTACGTGCGGGTGCGGCTTGCCGATCAGAAGAGCCTCGCGGTGGTGATCGACTTCGCCGAGACGGTGGCGCCCGCGTCGGACCTGGGCACCATGGGCGGCGAGGATCGCTACGCGCTGGTCACGCTGACCAAGTGGGCGCAGGACCCTCAGTTCCTCGCCGGCGACTTCTCCATCTGCCTCATCGCGGAGAACCTGGTCGACTTGAACCCGCGGCTGGCGCGCAACCCGTACGCGGCGAGCGTGACCATCACGCTGCCCGACGAGAAGGAGCGGCTCGCGTTCATCGAGTGGAAGCTGCGCTCGTCGGGGAGGAAGAACGCGGAGGTCTCCGAGGTGAGCGCGCAGGTGCTCGCGCAGATGACCGCGGGCATGTCGCGCATCGCGCTCGAGCGGGTGCTCAACGAGGCGATGAGCGGGCCCAAGCTGACCATCGAGCGGCTCAAGGTCAGCAAGAAGGAGATCATCCAGGCCGAGGCGCACGGGCTGCTCGAGTTCATCGAGCCGCCGTTCTCGCTGGAGATGGTCTCGGGGCACGGCAAGGCGAAGCAGCTGCTGCGCCAGGCGGCCAAGGCGATCCAGAACGGCAAGCGCGACGTGGTCCCGATGGGCTTCCTCATCGCCGGCCCGGTCGGCACCGGCAAGACCTTCCTCGCCTCGTGCTTCGCTGGCGAGATCGGCATCCCGGTGGTGAAGCTGCTCAACTTCCGCTCGCAGTGGCAGGGCGTCACCGAGGGAAATCTCGAGAAGATCTTCAACCTGCTCCGCGCGATGTGGCCGGTGGCGGTGATGATCGACGAGGCCGATGCGTTCCTCGGCAACCGCAACGCCTCGGGCGACAGCGGCACCAGCCAGCGCGTCTTCGCCAGCATCGCCGCGTTCATGGGCAACACCGAGTACCGCGGCAAGATCGTCTGGTTCTTGCTGACGTGCCGGCCCGATTTGCTGCCGGTGGATCTCAAGCGCCAGGGACGCGCCGAGGAGCACCTCGCGCTCTTCTATCCCGACACCGCCGAGGAGCGGCTCGAGCTGATCCGCACGATGGCAAAGAAGTCGCGCGTCACCATCGAGGGCGAGCTGTCCGAGGTGGTGCCCAAGGATCTGCCGCAGATGTCCGGCGCGGACGTCGAGTCGGCGCTGGTGCGGGCCAAGCTGCGCGCGGTCAACGACAAGCGCGAGAAGGTCACAAGGCAGGATCTGGCCGAGACGTTCGCCGACTTCGTGCCGCCCAGCTATCCGCTCGAGGTGGAGCTGCAGACGCTGGTGGCGGTCGCCGAGTGCACCAGCCGCGACCTCTTGCCGGAGCGTTTCCGCGCGCGGCCGCGCGACGAGATCACCACCCGCATCCGCGAGCTGAAGATGCTGCTCTCGGAGCAGTAGATGGCGGCCGATCTCGAGCCGCCGATGAACGCGGTCGGCAAGATCGAAGCGGTGGTGCGCGAGCAGGACACCGCGGCCGCGCTCGCGTCGCACTCGAGCGATGCCTACCCGGCCGTGCTCTCGACCACGCACACCATCGCGATGCTCGAGCTGGCAGCGGGCCGCGTGCTCACGCCGCTGCTCCAACCGGGGCAGCTCTCGGTGGGCGTCGAGGTGAACGTGACCCACTCGGCGCCGACGCTGCCACGCGCGAAGGTGATCGCGGTCGCGCGCTACACCGGCCGCGCCGGCAAGCTCTACGTGTTCGAGGTGGTCGCGTACGACGCGGCGGGCGAGATCATGCGCGGCGAGCACTCGCGCGCGATCATCGACGTCGAGCGGCTGCTGGCGACGGCGGCCAGGCGCAACCCATGAGCGCGCAGCGCCTCGCTAGCTCGCGCGGACGCTGAGCGTCTCGCCCACTTGCAGCGTGCGCGCGCGGCGGCCGTTCATTCCGTTGGCGCGCTTGAGCGCGTCGACGCTGATGCCCAGCTTGCTCGCGATGGTCCAGAGCGAGTCGCCCGGCTGCACCACGTACTGGCCGGGCAGCGCGCGATGCGAAGTGGCCGCGGCCACGCGGGGTGCGGACTTGCGCGCGCGGGCCCGCTGCGCGTCGAGCTGCGCCTGCAGCGCGGCCTGGCGCGCGAGCGCGAGGTCAGCTGGGTCGGGCCGCCCCTCGGCCTTGGCCCTCTCGCGTGCCTCGGCCACCTGCGCGTACGTCGCCGACGGGCGCGCCGTGTACGCGCGACCCACCGAGGGATCGCGCGCGGTGCGCCCCTGCTGCTTGCCGCGCCCGTGCTCCTCGAGCTGCTCGCCCGCGAGCAGGCCGCGCGTGCCCTGCAGCGGGATCATCACCACCCGGCCCACGCGCACCTGCTTGTACGAGGTCAGCCCGTTCGTGCGCAGGATCGCCGCTTCGGTGACGCCGTACGCCTTGGCGATGCGCGGGAGCGACTCGCCGCGCTCGATCTTGTGCTGCGCGAACGAGAGCCGCTCGGCCGCGCCCAGCTTGGCGAAGTTCGCCGCGAACTGCTCCTTGCGGCCGGCGGGAATGCGCACGTCCCAGCCGGTGGGCGGCGTGCAGAAGCGGCGCAGCGCGGGGTTGAGCTGGCGGATGGTCTCGACGTCGGTGCCGGCCGCGGTGGCGAGCGCCTGCAGCGAGGTCGCCTGCTCGACGTGGACCTCGTCGAACGTGAAGAGCGGCTCGTAGTCGACGTGGAAGCCGAAACGCTCGGGGTGCTTGGCGATGAGCGCCGCCGCGATCAGCTTGGGCACGTAGTGCTTGGTCTCCGCGCGCAGGGTGCGGCCCTTGCTCATCATGCGCCAGAAGTCGACGGTGCTCTCCAGGCGGATCGCCTTGTCGATCTTTCCCTCTCCCGCGTTGTAGCCGGCCCAGGCGAGATACCAGTCGCCGTGGAAGCGATCTTTCAGATCGCCCAGGTAGCGGCCCGCCGCCTCGGTGGAGCGGATCGGATCGCGCCGCTCGTCGACCCAGAAGTCGGTGGTCAGGCCGTAGCGGCGGCTGGTGCCGACGACGAACTGCCAGAGGCCGGCCGCCTTCGCGAACGAGTAGGCATACGGGTTGAAGCCGCTCTCGATCATCGAGAGGTAGACGAGATCGTCGGGGACGCCGTCCTTCTCGAGGATGGGGCGCATCAGCGGCGTCCAGCGCGCGCTGCGGGCGAGCCAGTGCGCGAAGTGCTCACGCGCGTCGGTCTGGAAGAAGCGGATGTACGCGACCACCGCTTCGTTCAGCTCGACCGGAATGTCGTACTTGGCGCGCAGCTCCTCGGCGGAGATGCCGGCCAGCTCGGGCAGCGAGACCGGCGCGCCGGCCGAGGGGATCGGATCGGCCGCGGGGGCGCCGTCGACCGAGACGCCGAGCGCAGACTCCACATCGCGCATGAGCGGGTTCCACGGGCCCAGGCCGATGCCGAGCCCGTCGCGCGGGCCGAGGCCGGGCGCCTGCGGCAACAGGCCCGCCTTCTGCTCGGCGCGGCGCACCGCCTCGAGCTCGGCCGCGCTCTTGTCGAGGTTCTCCTGCGTCTCGGAGTCGTCCGGGTTCTGCGCGCTCTCGGGCAGCTCGCTCTGGCCGCGCAGGAGCACCGGCGCCGGCTCGATGGCCGCGTCGCCGCCGGGCGCGTCGCTCGCAGCCGCAGCGGTGGCGCTCTTGGGCGCAGCGGGAGCCACGGCCGGCGCGGGAGCCTCCGCGGGTTTCTGCGCAGGCGCGTCGGCAGCCGCGCGCCCGGGCGAAGCGGGCGTGGAGCTGGCGCTATCCGCAGGGGCGGAAGAAGGAGGCGGGAGCGCAGCGTCGGCCTCGCCGGCCGCGCGCGCGGCTGGACCGGCCATCAACGAGGCGGCGAGCGCTCCGCGGAGCACGCTGGCGATGAGTGCTGAGCGATGCGGCAAAGAGCCTCCGTCTCGAGATTCAGGACAACCTCTGTATCTATGCAGCGGGATCGCGGGTGTCAAAAATACCGCCGGGGCACACGCTCCGAATCGCGCGCGACCTCGCCAGGAGCAGCCGCGGGGCGATCTCGCCGCCGCGAGAAGAGCGCGCCGCCGCGTCAGACGCGCAAGGACGCGACGAACTCCGCCACCCGCGCGCTCGTCACCGCTGGCGCCTCGAGCTGCGGCATGTGCCCGCAGTCGTCGAGCACCTCGACGCGCGCGCCGGGGATGGCGCGGAATTCGTCGACGCTGGCGCGCGGCAGCAGCTTGTCGTCGGCTCCCCAGAGCACATAGAGCGGCACCGCGAGGGTGCGCGCGCCCTCGCCCGCCAGCGCACGGTGGTGGCCGCCGCGCACGTCGGAGAGGATGCGCTGGACGATGTCGCGCTGCCAGCCGCGCGCGATGTCGCGGCCGATCAGCCAGAAGAAGAGCGGTGTCTTCTTGAAGAGCAGCCCGGCCATGTGGCGCGCGCCCGCGTCGAGGTCGGGGAAGCTGCGCGGCAGCTCGGCGATGGCGGCGTCCGCGATGTCTGCGCCGGCCGGGTTCAGACCGACCACGCCCGCGACCAGGTCGGGCCGCGCCCGCGCGACGTGCAGCGAGAGCGCGCCGCCCATCGAGTTGCCGACCAGCACCACCTTGCCGCCGCTCTCCTGCGCGAGCTGCTCGGCCGCCTCCATCACGGCCGCCGCGTGCTCGGCCACCGAGATGGGCCCGCTCCCCGGCCGCGGCGAAAGCCCATGCCCGGGCAGGTCGAGCAGCGCGATCCGCGAGGAGACCGGCACCAGCCCGCGCACCAGAGGGGCCATCGACGACGACGAGCCGTTGAGCCCGTGCACGAGCAGCACCGCGGGCCCTCCGCCCTTGCCGCGGATCGCGTAGCGCTGCACGCGCTGGCCTCCGAGCAGCGACGTCCACTGCTCGGCGCCCTGCGCGACCAGCGCCTTGTGCGAGAGCTTGTCGACCCACTCGGTGCGCAGATCGGGAGCCCCCGCCAGCGCCAGCTTCTGCGTCCATGCCCGGATCATCTCTTCTCCTGCGCCGCCTGCTGCGCGAGGTGCAGCGCGCCGATCGGCCCCAGCTTGTTGCCCGCGGCGATCTCGCCCCGCGTGCGCGGCGACTCGCCCGGCGCGAGCGGCTCCCCGTGCCCGGGCCCGACGACCCAGGGCCGGTACGTCTTCATCTCGAAGTGCGGCGAGTTCGCCGGGTCGTGGCAGCGGCGGCAGGTCGCCTCGGGCACGTCCTCGAGGATCTCGCCCCCGCCGCCCGCGCGCGCATGCTCGCTGGCGGGGCCGTGGCAATCCTCGCACTGCACCCCTTGGCGGCCGAGCGCGATCGAGGCCGGCACCGGATCGCCCGCGCCCCAGCCGGTGCGGTCTGCCGGGGCCTTCACGCCAGGCCCGCCCACCTCGGTCTTGTCGATGCGGCAGACCCCGCCCGGCTGCTGCCAGCCGGTGGTGTGGCAGGCGATGCAGTCGAAGGAGAATTGCTTGCCTTTGACAACCAATGTCTCGTAGGCGCGCGCGTGCCGGGTGCGGGCCCAGAAGGCGGCTTCGCTGGCGTGGCAGCTGGCGCAGCTCTCGCCCTTGCCCGCCTCGGCGAACGGCGCGGAGACGCCGATGAAGGCCGCCTCGCCGCTCTTCGCGCGCGGGCAGGCGGCGGGCAGCTTCTTGGCGGCGGCGAGGTTCTCGTCGGCCACCTGCTTGTCGTAGGCGGCGACGAGCGCCTTCGCGGCCGCGCTCTCGGGAATGTCGGCCGAGAGCGCGGCGAACTTCGTGCGCAGGACCACCGCACCGGGCGGCGCGCTCTCCTGCGCGGCCGCGGCCGTCTGCGCGCGCAACTGCAGCTGCGCGATCTTCGCCTCCAGTTGCGGCTTGAGCTCGGGCGGCGCGGCGGCGAGCCGTTCGCGCAAGAGCTGAACGCGCTGGTCGGTCGCCTGGCTGTCGGCCTTCTTCTCCTCAGCGCCCTTGGGCATCCAGACCGGAGCGCCCGCGGCGACGGAGGGCGGGAAGCGCAGGTCGAGGCGCAAGAGCGACTGGCCGTGCCCCTCGAGCGCGACCAGCGGCGGCGAGCCGGGCTCGGCGTAGTTCGGATCGAGCGCGGGGTCGTCGCGGTGCGCGAGCACCACCAGGTCGACGCCGGCCGCGCGGGAAGCGGCGAGAAGCTGCTGCGCGGAGGCGAGCGCGCGGCCGTCGTTGGCGGCGCTCGGGTGCAGGATCAGCACCACGAAGCGCGCGCCGTCCTTGCGCAGCGCGGCCGCGCGCGCGGCGATGCTCTGGGCCGGCTCGGGCTCGAGGCCCGCGGCGAACAGGCCGATCGGCACGCCCGACGGCCCCGCCTTCACCAAGAGCGTCTCGCGCGCGCCCGGCACCGCTGCGCCCGCGTCGAGGATCGGCACGCCCGCGGCGCTCTCGGCGACGAACTTGCCGCCCGCCGCCAGATCGCGCGCGCCCGCCACCCGCGCGGCCGCGCCGAGCAGCGCCGCGCCTTGGGCAAGCGTGCGCGCCTTGAGCAGGAGCTGCGTCGCGCCCGGCCCCGAGGGCGCGTTGGCCGTCTCGAAGAGCAGATCGCCCGCCTCCACATAGACGAGCCCCGGCTCGCTCTTGCGCCAGCGCTCGAGCAGGCCCGCCGCGCGCGGCAGCCCGCCGCGCAGGTCGGGCGAGCAGCCGCACGGCACCAGCTCGCCGGCGACGCTCGAGGAGAAGACCAGCACCGCGTGCTCGCCCGCGGTGTCGCTCTCGGCCGCGCCTGGCGCGGGCGGGCTCGCATCGGCGGAGCCGCTGTCGTGCGCGCCCGCGTCGGCCAGCCGAGCCTTCGCGGCATTGACCGCGGCGCTGACCGCGTCTCCCTCGGGGGTCATCTCCGGACCGGCGGAAGCGCGCGGATGCGGCGGATCGGACGGCCGCGTATCGACCGCGCCCAGCGACGCGCGCTCCGCCGCGCCGGGCACCTCGGCGGGCCGCGAGTCGACCGGCGGCGGCGGGATGCGATCGTGCGTGCCCAGGCAAGCGGCGAACAGCGCCCCCGCGGCCAGCGCTCCAAGGAGCGCAGAGCGCGCGCGCCAGATTGATTTGTGTACCGACATTTTGACCACCAATGATTGCGACCCAACCGATCGCGAGGTCGCGCCCGGCGCGATGTTAGTTGGTGCAGGCCGCCGACGCGCAGTACTCGCCGCTCGAGCTGATCCCGTGGAGAGGGGCGGTGGTGGCGGTGGCCTGGGAGCAGGTCGAGCCCGAGGGGCAGTCGCCCGACGACTGCACGCAGGCGTCGTTGGTGCTGCCCAGGTGCGTGCAGGGGATGCCGCAGCGGCCGCTCGTCTCGTCGGGCGAGCAGTAGTGGCCCGCCGGGCTGGTCACGCCGGTGTACTTCACGCAGAACCCGATGCCGGGGATGCACTGCCCGATGGACGGATCGTTGGTGTCGCCGCACTCGACGCTCTCGCTGCACGCCTCGTTCTGCCGCTTGAGGCGGCAGCTGCCGGTCTGCACGTCGCAGACCTTGAAGGGCGCGGACGCGCTCGAGCCGCCGTCGTTCTCGTCGATCACCTGGCTGCAGCCGCCCAGCTGGCCGTTGTCGAGCGGCTGATCGCACCAGCCGCAGCCGCCGCCGTCCGCCACGCAGGGGCCGCCCGGGTTGTCGTTGATGGTCGCGTTCGCGCAGCTGCACTCGACGCACTGGTGCGCGGTGGCCCCGCTCAGCGAGCAGAGCTTGTTGGCCGGGCAGTCGGCGTCGGTGTCGCAACCCTGCACGCAGACGTCGGCGACGCAGCGCGAGCCGTTGAACGCGCCGGAGTTGAGCCAGCCCGAGCAGGCGGTGCCGGTGCTCGGGTCGGTCGCGTTGGCGTTGCCCTTCACCTTGCAGAAGCACTGCGAGTCGGCGACGCACTCGACGCAGGCCCCCTCGGTGGGGCCGGTCGCGTCGGCGCTGGTGGTCTTGGTCGGGTCGCAGTGCTCCTGCTTGAACTCGCGGATGCAGTTGGTCTCGGTGCCGTTCTGGCGCGGGCAGCCACAGTTGGCGTCGGTGGCGCAGCCGCTCACGCAGCTCATCGCGGTCGGATCGCACACCTCTTCGTCGTGCGGATCGCGCGCGCCGCCGTTGACGAAGCTGAAGCCGCAGTCCGCGCCGGTCGCGTTGTTCGCGGGCAGGCAGGCGACGCAGGTGTCGGTGGTGGTGTCGCAGCGCGGGGTGGCCGGGCCGCAGTAGCTGTCGGCGGTGCACTCGCGGCAGTGGCCGGTCGAATCGCAGGCGGGCGCGCCGACGCTGCAGTCGGTCGCCTCGGTGGCGATGGTGCACTGCACGCAGGTGCCCGGCGTGGTCGGCGTGGCGCCGTTGCAGCGCTCGCCGTCGCTCAGGTTGCAGTCGCTGTTCGACTCGCAGCCGGCCTTGCAGGTGTTGGTGGTGGTGTCGCAGAAGTGGCCCGCGCCGAGCAGCGTGGTGCAGTCGATCGGCTGCAGGCACTGCACGCAGTTGCCCGAGGTGGAGTCGCAGCGAGGCATGCCGGCGACGGTGGTGCAGTTGCTGTCGAAGACGCACTGGGCGCACGTCCCGGTGTTCGAGTTGCACACCAGGCCAGTGCTGCAGTCGGTGTCGACCGTGCACGGCGTGCTGCAGACGTGGTTCGAGTTGCACTGGTAGCCCTCGGGGCAGCCGCCCACCGTCGGGCAGGGCGCGCCCTGCGCGGGCACGCAGGTGTTGGTCGCCGTCGAGCAGACCTGGTCCGAGTCGCAGCCGCCGCAGGGGAGCGGCGTGCAGACGTTGCCGATGCAGCCGTAGCTGGCCGGGCAGCCGGTGCTCTGCGTGCAGAGCGTGCCGCCGTCGGGGACCGGGCCGCCGTCGGGGAGGGTCGGGCCGCTGCTGCTGCACGCAGAGAGCGCGGCCAGCACCAAGGCCAACGGGAGGACGGCGGCGAGCGAAGGGACGCGACAGGAAGATGGGCGCATGCGCGCGCGACTCTACCCGACCGAGGCGGCCGCGCGCGATCTTCGCGCGCAGCGGCCTTGCCTTGCTCGGGCCGCGGGGTGTAGAGCGCGCCCATGTCGGTCCAGGCGCTCGAGGGAGAGGCTCCGTTTGCCGCGCGCGGTTTCGCGGGCGAGGCGCAGAGCCGCGCCCAGAGCGGCCCGGACGCATCCGCCGCGGCGGAGGGAGCGCCGGCGAGCGCGAGCAAAGCGATCCGCCCGGTGAAGCTCGGGCCGCTCGATCTGCCCAACCGCTACTTCCTCGCGCCGCTCGCCGGTGTCTCCGACTGGCCCTTCCGCCTGCTCTGCCGCGAGATGGGCGCGTCGATGGCCCACACCGAGATGATCTCCAGCTTCGGCCTGGTCCACGGCGGCGACCAGACGCTCAGCTACCTCGAGCGGCCAGAGACGGAGCGGCCGTTCGGGATCCAGGTCTTCGGCCACGATCCCGAGGTGCTCGCCGCGGGCGCGCGGGTGGCGGTCGAGAAGTACGGACCGGTGGACGCCGTCGACATCAACATGGGCTGCCCGGTGAAGAAGGTCTGCTGCAACGGCGCCGGCGCCGCCATGCTCAAGGACCCGCTGCAGGTCGAGAAGATGGTGCGCAAGCTGGTCGACGCGGTGGGTCCGCTGCCGGTCACCGTCAAGCTGCGCGCGGGCTGGGACGAGGAGCACAAGAACGCGCCGGAGATCGCCAAGGCCTGCGAGCAGGGCGGCGCGGTCGGGGTGGGGCTGCACCCGCGCACGCGCGCGCAGATGTACCGCGGCCGTGCAGACTGGGATCTCATCACCAAGACCAAGCGCGCAGTCGGCATCTCCGTCTGGGGCTCGGGCGATCTCTTCACCGCCGAGGCGGCGATGCGCATGCTGCGCGAGACCGGCGCCGACGCGGCCCGCATCGCGCGCGGCGCGTGCGGCCACCCGTGGATCTTCCGCGAGCTGCTCGCGCTCGAGCGCGGCGAGGCGCCGCCCGAGGTCACGCTCGCCGAGTGGCGCGCGATGATCCTGCGCCACATGGAGCTGGCGGTCGCCGACAAGAAGGGACTCTACCGCCTGCAGCGCGCCCCCGACGCGCCGCCGCGCCGCGCCTTCCGCGAGAACGGCGGGCACGTGCACCAGGAGCTCGACGACCAGGGCGCGGAGCTGGCTGCCATCCGCGAGCTGCGCAAGCACCTGCTCTGGTACACGCGCGGCCGCCGCGGGGGGCTCGCCTTCCGCAAGCTCGCGCCCACGCTCTGCACCGTGGCCGACGTGAAGGCCGCGCTCGATCGCATCTTCCCCGAGGACGGCTCGATCCCCGCGGAAGTCGCGGCGGAGCCGGCGCCGCGCGAGATGACCGCGGACGACTAGCGGCCGGCCGCGCTTTGTGGCCGCACGATTTCGTCCGCGGAATGCCCCTGCCCGCCCGCGCGTTTTGCGGTAGCTTGCCCGCCCTCGCGCGCCGGCTGCTCGCGCGCCGCGAAGGCAATTTCTTCTCGAGGAACCACCTTGGCCACAGCCCAGCCCGCACCCGACATCCGAGAGCTGCACGAGCGCATCCAGAAGGAGTCGGCGTTCGTCGACGTCCTCTTCCAACAGATGTCCTCGGTGGTGGTCGGCCAGCGCACGATGATCGAGCGGCTGCTCATCGGCCTCATCACGGGTGGCCACGTCCTCCTCGAGGGCGTGCCCGGTCTGGCCAAGACGCTCACCGTCAAGACGCTCGCCGACTGCCTCGAGCTCGCCTTCAAGCGCATCCAGTTCACGCCCGATCTCCTGCCGGCGGATCTGATCGGCACGCAGATCTACCAGCCGCAGACGCAAGCGTTCACCATCAAGCGCGGGCCGCTCTTTGCGAACGTGATCCTCGCCGACGAGATCAACCGCGCGCCCGCCAAGGTGCAGAGCGCGCTGCTCGAGGCGATGCAGGAGCGACAGGTCACCATCGGCGACGAGACGTTCCAGCTGCCGCGGCCGTTCCTCGTCCTCGCGACGGAGAATCCGATCGAGCAGGAGGGCACCTATCCGCTGCCCGAAGCGCAGGTCGATCGCTTCATGCTCAAGGTGAAGGTCACCTATCCGACGCGCGAAGAGGAGCGGCAGATCATGGACCGCGTCGCCGGCCAGGAGATGCCGAAGGCGACGCCGGTGATCAACGCGGAGCAGCTCGCCCGCGTGCGCGAGGTGGTCTCGGCCATCTACATCGACCCGAAGGTGCGCGACTACATGGTCGACGTGGTGCTGGCGACGCGCGAGCCGGAGAAGGCGGGCTTGAAGGAGCTGCGGGGCTTCATCGAGTACGGCGCCTCCCCGCGCGCGACCATCTACATCAACCTCGCCGCGCGGGCGCACGCGTTCTTGAAGCACCGCGGCTTCGTCACCCCGGACGACGTGAAGGCGGTCGCCTACGACGTGCTCCGCCACCGCATCAGCATGACCTACGAGGCGGAGGCCGAGGGCGTGACCAGCGAGAAGGTCATCTCGCGCATCCTCGAGAAGATCGAAGTCCCCTAAGGCGCACGCCATGGCCGCTCCTGCCGACCTCATCCGCAAGATTCGCCGCATCGAGATCTCCACTCGACGCGCGGTGCAGGACACGCTCGCGGGTGGGTACCACTCCGTCTTCAAGGGCCGCGGCATGGCCTTCTCGGAGGTGCGGCCGTACCAGCCGGGCGACGAGATCCGCTCGATCGACTGGAACGTCACCGCGCGCATGGGCGAGCCGTTCGTGAAGGTGTTCGCCGAGGAGCGCGAGCTGACCGCGCTGATCGCGGTCGATCGCTCCGGCTCGCAAGAAGCGGGGCTCGCCTCGCAGGCCAAGAGCGAAGTGGCGGCCGAGATCGCCGGGCTGCTCGTCTTCTCCGCGCTGGAGAACGGCGACCGCGCGGGCCTCTTGCTCTTCACCGATCGCACCGAGCGCTACGTGCCGCCGCGTCGCGGACGCAAGCACGGCATGCGGCTCATCACCGACACGCTCGCGTTCGAGCCGAAGGGGCGCGGCACCGATCTCGCGGGCGCGGTGCGCCACCTGACCCGCGCCCAGCGCAAGCGCGCGGTGGTCTTCCTCATCTCCGACTTCCTCATCCGCGACAGCGTCTGGGCCGAGACCGAGAACGCGCTCGCGGTCGCCTCCAAGCGGCACGATCTGGTGCCGGTGGTGGTGAGCGATCCGATGGAAGAGGCGCTGCCGGCGGCCGCGCTCGACGGGCTCTGGCCGGTGGTCGACTCCGAGTCGGGCGCGACGGTGCTGGTCGACTTCTCCGATCGCCGCACGCGCGAGGCCTGGGCCAGCTCGGCGCAGCAAGCGCGCGAGAAGCGCGAGAAGCTGTTCCGCAAGCTCAAGATGGACGCGGTGCGGGTGCAGCCGGGCGACGACTATGTCGCGCCGCTGGCCGCGCTGTTTCGCGCGCGCGCGCGGAGGCGCTCGTCTTGATCGGGCTCGCTCCACGCAACAGCGCACGCTGCCCCGATCGCGCGCGGCCGCGCCTGGCAAGGCCGGGGTGCATTCTCGCCGCGCTCGCGCTGCTCGCGGGTCCGCCCTCGCGCGCGCAGACCGAGCTGCCCGAGGCGCACCCGCTCTCGCTGCACGAGACGCTCGATCGCGCCGAGGTCACGCTCGGGCAACCGTTCACGCTGACGGTCGAGATCATCCACGACCCTGCCGATACCTACGCGCTGCCGGCCGATCTGGCGGAGCAGATCGCGCACGGCTCGCTCGAGCTGCGCGGCGAGCCGCACGTGGCGCGCTCGACGCTGCCGCCGACCGACGCCGACGGCCAGCCCTCGACGATGGCGGGCAAGGCGCGCACCACGGTGACCGTCCCGCTCACGGACGTCGCGTCGATGAAGCCGTCGGTGCCCGCGCTCGAGCTGGCGGTGCAGGGGCCGCAAGGAGCGCGCAAGCTGACGCTGCACGAGCAGTCGCTGGCGGTGGAGAGCCTGGTCGCGAAGGAGGGCGCGCCCAACGACGAGCACGCGCACCACGGGCCCAAGCCGCCCGAGCCGATCCACGTGCGCAGCTATCTCTGGCTCTGGCTGCTCCTCGCGCTGGCGGCGATCGCGCTGGCTGTCTACTTCTGGCGCAAGCGCCGCAAGCAGGCCGCCGAGAAGGTCGAGCCGCCGCCGCCCCCCGAGACCGCCGAGAACGAAGCGCTGCGGCGCCTGCGCGAGCTGCGCAACCGCGCGCCCTGGATCGACGCGGGCGGCGGTCGCGCGACCATCTTCGAGCTCTCCGAGATCGTCCGCGTCTACCTGGGCAAGCGGCTCGCGTTCAACGCGATCGACCTCACCAGCGATGAGCTGGTGCGCGCCCTGCGCGAGCGGGAGCACCCGGGGTTCGATCTCGAGCGGTTCGCCGAGCGGCTGCAGTGGGAGGACCTGGTCAAGTTCGCCAAGCTCGAGCCGACGCCGGGCGAGTGCGTGGCGGCGCTCGACAGCGCGGGAGAGCTGGTCGAGCAGGCGCGCGCCAGGCTGGTGGCGATGCGCCACGCCGATCTCGCGGGTCCGTCGAGCAGCGCGGGGGCCAGCAGCGCGACGGCCAGCGGCGCGTCCGCGTCGATCGTCGAGGAAGCGAACCGCGTCGCCAACAGCAACGCCCCCGCGGCGGGCGAGCCGGACGACTCGCGCTACCAGCCCCCTCCGGGAGGCGCGCGATGAACACGTTCTCGTTCGCGCACCCGATCGCCCTGCTCTGCCTGCTCGCGATCCCGCCGCTCGCCTGGCTGCTCTTGCGCCGCCGCGAGAGCGGGCCCGCGCTGGTGGCGCCGTCGCTGTCGCCGCTGTCGGGCGTGCGCCCGTCGATCTGGGCGCGGCTCTGGTGGCTGCCGGGCGGCCTCAGCCTTCTCGCGCTCACGCTCATCGCCATCGCGCTCGCCGGGCCGCGCAGCCAGAGCGCGCAGCGCCGCGACCTCTCGGTGGAGGGCATCGACATCGTGGTCGCGTTCGACCTCTCCACCTCGATGCTCGCCGCCGACTTCAAGCCGAAGGACCGCATCACGCAGGCGAAGGAAGTGCTCAAGGAGTTCATCAGCTCGCGGCAGAACGATCGCATCGGGCTGGTCGTGTTCGCCTCCGAGGCCTACACGCAGTGCCCGCTCACGCTCGATTATCGGGTGCTGCAAGACCTGCTCGATCAGGTGAAGACCGGCGTCATCCAGGACGGCACCGCCATCGGCAACGCGCTCGCCACCGCGGTCAACCGGCTGCGCGAAAGCGACGCGAAGAGCCGGGTGATCATCCTGCTCACCGACGGCGACAACAACGCCGGCAACATCTCGCCGCTGCAGGCCGCCGCGGTCGCCAAGGAGATGGGCATCAAAGTGTTCCCCATCCTCATCGGCAAGGGCGGCCGCGTGCCGTACCCGATGGGCAACGACCTCTTCGGCCGCACCGTCTACGAGCAGGTCGAGATCGACGTGAACCCGGAGCTGCTGCAGCAGATCGCCAAGATCACCGGCGGCGTCTACCACTCGGCGACCGACCGCGCGACGCTCGAGCAGGGCTTGGGGCAGGTGCTCGACCAGCTCGAGAAGAGCAAGATCTACGAGGCCGGCGCGAGCGCGCAGTACGATGAGTGGTACACCAAGTTTCTCGGGCCGGCCGCGCTGCTGCTGCTGGCGGGCCTCGTGCTGCGGATGACGCGCATGGCGGGTGCGCCGTGATCGCCGCGGGCATCCAGGGCCTCTTTCTCGGCATGCGCGTGCGCGTGCTCGAGCCGCTCTTCCTCTACGCGGCGCCGCTGGCGCTGGTGGCCGGCGCGCTGTTCGTCTGGCGCACGCTCTCGCGGCAGCGGCGCGTCGCGCATCTGGTGCCCGAGGCGCGTCGGGCGCAGCTGGTCCGCAACGGCGGCGCGCAGCAGGGCGCCGTGCGCGGGACCGCGCTGGGCCTGGGAGCCATGCTCCTCTGCATCGCCGCGTCGGGTCCGCAGTGCGGCGAGAAGACCGAGGTCATCAAGCGCTCCGGCGTCGACCTGGTGATCGCGCTCGACGCCTCGACCAGCATGCTGGCGCGCGACATCAAGCCCTCGCGGCTCGAGCGCGCCAAGCTCGAGGTCTCGGCGCTCCTCGACAAGCTCAAGGGCGATCGGGTGGGCCTGGTGGTCTTCGCCGGCGAGGCCTTCGTGCAGAGCCCGCTCACCACCGACTACTCGGCGACCAAGCTGTTCTTGCGCGCGGTCGATCCGGCGTCGATGCCGCAGCAGGGAACCGCGCTCGCCGAGGCGCTGCGCGAGAGCAAGCGCGTGCTCGAGGGCGGTGCGCGCACCGGCGCGGGCAAGGCGGTGGTGCTGCTCTCCGACGGCGAGGATCACGAAGGCGAGGCCGACAAGGCGGCGCAGGAGCTCGCCGACGCCGGCATCCACGTCTACACGGTGGCGGTGGGCGAGACGGCCGGCGAGCCGATCCCGCTGGTCGATCCGCGCGGCAACGTCACCGGCTACAAGAAGGACAGCGCCGGCCAGACGGTGCTGACCGCGGCGAACCCGGCCGCGATGCGCGAGCTGGCCAACCACGGCGGAGGGCTCCTGCTCTCGCACGGCGGCGGCGATTTGGGGCTGATGCAGCTGGTCGACGAGCTCGATCGCATGCAGCGCGGCGAGCTCGAGTCGCGCCTGTCGGTGCAGTACGGCGATCGCTACGCCTGGTTCGCCGCGCCTGCCTTCGCGCTGCTGGTGCTCGCGGCCGCGCTGGGCGAGGGCTCGCTGCGCCGGAGGCGCGCATGATCGCGCTGCTCTTCGCGCTCCGGATCTCGCTGGCCGCGCTCACCGCGCAGGCGCTTCCGTACGCGCCGCCGCAGGCGCAGCGGCCTTCGCGCGCGAACCCTGCCACGAGCCCCGGTGGCGAACCCACCGTCGCAGTGCGCCCGTCGCCGGCGCCGACCCGCTCGCTCTGGTCGCGCGCGAAGGCCGCGCTCAGCGAAGGGGTCAGCCGCCTCTGGGAGAAGGACGAGCCGCACGCGGCGGCGGGCAACGAGGCGACGCTCAACGGCGACGTCGACAGCGCGCTCAAGAGCTACGACGAGGCCGAGCCGCACCTCGCGCCGGGCAGCGACGAGGCCGCCACGCTCGCGTTCGATCGCAGCGCCGCGCTCCTCAAGGGCTCGCCCGAGCAGGCCCCCAAGGCGCTCGAGCAGGCGCAGGCCGCGCGCGAGGCCGCGAGCCCCCAGCTGCGCGCGAAGGCCGCCTACAACGCGGGCGTCGCCCTCGAGGCGCAGGGCAAGCCCGACGAGGCGATCAAGGCCTACGCGAACGCGCTCTCGCTCGATCCCGAGGATGTCGACTCCAAGGTGAACCTCGAGCTGCTCTTGCAGGAGCACGAGAAAAAGCAGCAGCAGCAGGGGCAGCAGGACAAGGACAAGAAGAAGAGCCCGCAGGACCAAAAGGATCAGCAGAAGCAGCAGTCGCAGGGCAAAGAGGATGAGAAGAAGGATCAGCAGCCGCAGGACAAGAAGGACGGCGACCCGCAGAAGAAGGACCAGCAGCAGGCGCAGAAGCCGGACGATCAGAGCGGAGAGAAGAAGGACGCGAAGCAAGATCAGCAGGGCCAGCAGCAAGGGCAGGAGAAGAAGGATCAGGCGGGCGAGCAGCCCAAGCCCGAGGAGAAGCAGGCGCAGGCGTCGATGGGGCGCAGCGAGGCGCAGCGGCTGCTCGATGCCGCACGCGCGGGCGAGAAGAATCTGCAGATGTGGCGCTTTGGGAAGAAGGCTGAGAAGAACCAGCGGCGCAGCGCAACGGACAAGGACTGGTGAGCGCGGTGGACGGCGAGCGGACGATCCCGAAGGTGTACGGGCGCGCAGGCGTGCGATCGCGCGCGGCAGCTCTGGGTGCGGCCTGGCTCGCGCTCCTGGCCGCCGGACCGTCGCGCGCGGACGGCGGCGCCGAGTTCACCGCCTCGGTCGATCGCAATGAGATCGGCCTCGACGAGACGGTGCGGCTCGACCTGACGCTCACCGTCTCCAGCAAGAACGACTCGGGCGATCTGCAGCTGCCGTCGTTTCGCGAGTTCGACGTGGTCGGACGCTCCACGTCCGAGCAGGTGAGCTTCGCCATCTCGAGCGGCGCGCCCACCTTCAAGCGCACCACGGTGACGAGCCTGACGCTCCAGCCGCACCGCGCAGGCACGCTGACCATCGAGCCGGCGCACGTGAACTACCGCGGCGGCTCGTTGAGCGCGCAGCCGATCACCGTGCGCGTGCTGCCGGCGGGGCAAGCGCCGCCGCCGCGCCGGCAAGCGCAGCAGCCGCCGCCGGATCCGTTCGACGCGCTCGATCCGTTCGCGGGCCACGGGCTCGATCCGTTCGCGGGCGTGCACGGCAACAGCGCGCGCGACTACACGCTCAAGGCCGCGGTCGACAACGATCACCCGTTCGTCGGCCAGCAGGTCACCTACTCGCTCTGGCTGCTCGCGCGCGGGAGCGTCAGCAGCATCGACAAGCTCGAGCTGCCCAAGATGGACGGCTTCTGGACCGAGGAAGTCGAGGCGCCGCAGCAGCTGGTGGGCGAGGCCCGCGTCATCGACGGCGTGCCGATGCAGGTCTACCTGCTGCGCAAGCGCGCGCTCTTTCCGTTGCGCGCGGGCAACACCACGGTCGAGCCCGCCGAGGTCGAGGTGATCTCGGGGATGGGCATGCTCTTCCAGCGCTCGAGCAGCAAGCGCAGCTCGGCGGCCATCCCGCTCGAGGTGCAGCCGCTGCCCGCGGGCGCGCCGGCCGGGTTCGATCCGGGCAACGTCGGGCAGTGGAGCCTGACCGCGAGTGCCGACCCGCTCTCGGTCGCAGACGGGCAGCCGGTCACCTTCCACCTCGTCGCCAGCGGCCGCGGCAACCTGCGCGATCTGCAGCTGCCCAAGCTGCCGGCCATCCCCGGGCTGCGCGCGTACGACGCGACCAGCACCGACAAGACGAACCTCGAGCAGGGCCGCGCAGGCGGCGTGCGCACGCTCGAGCAGCTGCTGGTGCCCGAGCGCACCGGCGATCTCGAGATCCCCGCGCTGGTGATGGACGTGTTCGACCCGGCGGCGAAGGAGTACCGGACGCTGCGCACGCAGCCGATCCACCTCGCGGTCAAGCCGGGCACCGGCGCGTTGGGTGGCTCGCAGCAGCAGGCGCAGAACCTGCTCACCGCGAGCGGGCAGCGGCCGATCCGCCTGAAGATGACGCGCGCGTCGGTGGGCACGCCGCTGTGGGACGCGAGCTGGTTCTGGCCGGCGCTGCTGGTGCCGCCGGGGCTGGTCGCGCTGCTGCTCGGCGCGCGGCGCGCCAGCCAGGCGCTCTCGTCTGATCCGGGCGAGCAGCGGGTGAAGCTCGCGGCCAGCGCGGCGCGGCGGCGTCTGCGCGGCGCGGAGAAACTTCTCGAGAAGCAGAAGAGCGACGGCAGCGCCGGCATCGAGTTCTACGCGGAGGTCTCCCGCGCGCTCTCCGACTACCTCGCCGACAAGCAGGGCATCTCCGCGGCGGGTCTGACGCGCGAGGAGCTGCGGCGCGCGCTGGCCGAGCGAGGACACTCGCAGGTGACCATCGACAAGCTGACCTCGCTGTTCGACGCCTGCGATCAGGCGCGCTTCTCGCCCGGCGCGGAGAGCGCGGCCGCGCAGGAAGCGGTGCTGCAGCGGGCCGACGCGGTGCTGGCGGCGCTCGACGGCGCACGGGAGACGGCATGACGCGCGCGGCTTCCCTGGCAGCGCTCTGCGCGCTCGCGTTCGCCTCGCTCGCTGCGCCTGGCGCGCACGCTGGCCCGGATGCGCAGCTGAGCAACCGGCTCTTCGACGACGCGAACGGCGCGTTCCTCGGCGGTGATCTGCCGCGCGCCACCGCGGCCTACCAGGCGCTGCTCGAAGAGGGCATCGCCAGCGCCGAGCTGGAGACGAACCTCGCCACCGCGCTGGTGCGCTCGAACAAGCGGGGCGCGGCCGCGCTGCACTACGAGCGGGCGCTCTTCCTCGAGCCGGGCGACGACGACGCGCGCGCCGACCTGACCGAGCTGCGCCGCGGGAACGTCGATCGCCTCGAGGGCGAGGCGGAAGAGAGCGGCGTCGATGCGCTCTACCGGCTGGTCGCGTTCGTGCCCGGACGGGTCGCGGCGCTCGGGCTCGTCGTCTGCTGGCTGCTCGCCTGCGCGCTCTTCATGCTGCGCGCGCTCTCGCCCGGCGCCGCTGGCCGGCTGCGCACGGCCAACTGGGCCGCGCTGATCGCGGCGCTCGTCTTTGGCGCGATGACCGCCGCCGCGGCCGCCGCGCACCGGGTCGCGCTCCAGCGAGCGGTGGTCACCGCGGAGTCGGCGCCGGCGCGCGAGGGGCCGCAGAGCCACGCCAACATCGGCTTTGAGCTGCACGAGGGCACGCTGGTGCGCATCGAGGACGAGCAGAACGGCTTCGCGCGCGTGCGCTTGCAGAACGGGCTGATCGGCTGGGCGCCGCTGAGCGCGCTCGAGCGGGTCGTGCCGCCGAGGTGGAACTAGGGCGCCGCGTGGTCCGGAGCAAAAGCAGCAGAGCGAGCTTGCTCGTGCGTCTTGGTTACTTCGGGGTCGGGGTCGGCGTCGCAGCGGACGAGGCCGGACCGGCATCGGCGCTCGGGCCTGCGTCGGGCGCGAGCTCGCGCTTGCTGCCGGGACCTTTGGGCAGCGCGGGCCAGAAGGTCGCCGCGCCGCCCTCGGCCGTCTTGAACGCGAGGGTGCCAGAGTCCGCGTCGAAGACGCTCGCCGGGCTCTTGCCGACGACGATGTAGCGCCCATCGGTGACGACGCTCTCGTTGGAATTGCCGCTGCCGGAGAGACCCGGCGCGGCCACCAGCTTGTCTCCTTGGGTGAGCGCGACCAGCCCGGTGCAGTAGCTCATTCCCTCGGCGGCGATGGTGTAGACGTACGACGGTCCGACCGCCGTGAGCTGCGCCCAGGCGCCGTCGTCGCTCTTCTTCGCGCCGGTGCCGTCGAACAGCCTGGCGAGCGCGGCGGTGGTCGCGTCGTCGACCTCTTCGCTCTCCGGCGCGTTGCCGCGCGGCGGCTCGTCGGCGCCGATCGCGGCGGCCATCTTCAGCGCGCGCACGCCCTGCGCGAGATCCCACGCGTCGTCGGTGAGCTTGACCTCGCGGTGCGCCCAGCCGCGGCTGGGGCCGCTCTCGTTGAACACGAACGCGTGCGCGAGCGCGGGGACGCCGTCGCCTGGCGGCGGCGTGTAGTCGTGACCGGCGTAGTGGAGCACGCCGGTTCCCTCGTCGCCGTCCTCCTGCATCGTCAGCGCGATCAGAGTTCCCTTCGCATCGAAGCCCACGTCGGTGAGCGCGCCGGGCGAGGGGTCGGGCAGCCGCTCGACGTGGCCCCCCTCGGGGCCGGCGCTCGCGAGGTCGACCAGCCACAGATGCGCGGTGGTGCGCAGGACTGCCCGCTGCTGATCCGCGCGCAGCACCGCGCTGCCGGTGCCGTCGGTGCACGCGTCGTTGACGCTCGCGAGCACGCGGCGCGCGGCACCGGGCATCTCGATCCGGGTCCACTGGCACTTCGCGCCCACCGGCTCGATCACCGAGAACGACGCGCGCGCGGACCCGGCCACGCCGTCTTCGCCGGCATCTGCCGTCTGCGCGACGCCGGCGTCGGAGCCCGCGTCCGCCGCGTCCGTGCTCGCGTCCGCGCCCGGCCGAGCGTCCCTCGCGATCGCGGGCGCAACCGCCGCCCCGCCCGCGTCGGGCGCGGCGCGTGCGGAAGCGGCCGCGCGCGCCGCGACGCTCACCGGAGCCGCGGCTGGCGCGGCCGGGAGCGATTCGCTCTTCCTGTGGCAGGCGACCGCGAAAGCGCAGAGAGAGAGCGCGCAGAGGCGCAGCAGCTGGCGTCTCGTGGGCATGCGCGACAGCCTGGCAGGCTGTTACACCACCGGCGGCGGCGCGAGCCGGTCGAGGCCGTCGACGCCGATGTTCGGCAGCCAGAGATGCACGGTCGACTCGACCAGCTGCTCCTGGTGGAACGGATCGCTCGCGAGCAGCGCGCGCACCTCGGCCTCGTCGTTCGCGCGCAGGAGCAGGCAGCCCCCCACGCGCGGATCGAACGGCCCGCTCGCCACCAGCTGGCCGCGCGCGTGCAGCTCGCGCAGGTAGGCGCGGTGGCGCTCGGTGCTCTGCGCGATCCGCTCGAGCGGCACCCGGTACTTGAGGATCACCAGCGCGTAGCGGCTCATCGCGGCTGCCGCGCCGGCTCGGCGAGGCGCTGGAAGACGGCCTCTGCTTCGGCGAGGTGGCCGTCGGCTTCGGCGAGGAACGCGCAGGTGTCGAGGTCGAGCTCCTGGCTGGCGATCAGCGTCTGCTCGATGGCATCGGTGCGGTTGGTTGCGCTCATGCGCGCGATGTTCGCCGCGCCCGCGGTTTGCGCAAGAAAATGGCGGGCCCGATTTTGCGCCGGGGCGATCCGTGGGAAGAAGCCGCGCATGACGACTCGCACGCTCGCGCCCCGGCTCGCTTCCGCTCTCTGCGTCGCTCTGCTCCTTGCGTCCGGATCTCGCGCACCCGCGCTGGGCGCGGGTCCGGCGAACGCCGCCCCGTCGGCGGGCGCTGCCTCCACCGCGCCTGGCAACGCGCTCCCCAAGCTGCCCGCCGACCCGGCGCTGCCCGCGCCTGCGGTGGAGATCGCGCCGCCCACCAAGACGCGCAGCGGGCAAACGCCGCAGGCCCGCGCGCTCGAGCTGGCCGGCAAGATCGCCATCTCCAAGCACGCGCTGCACGAGGCGCGCCGCGCCGCCGCCGACCTGAAAGATGGCCCGCTGCGCGCCGCGGTCGAGGCGCAGATGCAGGCGCCCTGGCTCTCGCCCGAGGCGTTCGTCTACGGCCACCCCGCCGAGGCGGAGGCGATGCTGCGCGCGGCCGGGCTGCTCGCCGCCGACGCGCGTCTGGCAATTCCGCCGAGCGGCACCGGCTCGTTCGCGGCCGCGCCGGGCGGGCCTTGCGGCGCAGGCCACCACGCCTATCCGGGCGGGCTCGCGGTGCACGAGTATGCGAACCTGGCGCACGCGCGCGCGCTCGCCGCCGTCTACAAGGACGCCTACGGGCTCGAGCTCAACGGCGAGTGGATCACCGCGGCGGCGCTCTGGCACGACGCGATGAAGGCCTCGACGCTGCCGTGGGACGCGAACGGTGACTGCCCCAGCAAGGAGCCGGTGCTGGGCGGCACCGCGCTGCACCACACGCTCGGCATCGCCTCCGCGATCCTGCGCCACCTGCCGCCGCCGCTCGTCGTCGTCATCGCGTCGGCGCACGCGGCGCCCACCGCCGAGCGCATCCGCGATGTCTGCAACTGGCTGCGCGTGGGCGGCATCCTCGCGGTGGGAAACCCCGATGCCATCCCCTGCCCGTCCGTGGACGTGGGCGCGCCGCGCATCCCCATCGAGGCCTTCGTGAACAACTCGGCCGACTCGGACTACGCGATCACCGGCGCCGCCTGGACCTGGTACGCCTCGCAGACGCCGGCCGGCTGGGAGCGCTTCGCCGCGCTGGCGCAGGATGGGAGCGATCTCGCCGCCTGGCAGAAGGCGAGCCGGCAGTTCGGCGAATCGAAGTAGTTCGTATCACGAACTACTTTTTCTTCTCCGCCTTCACGCCGAGCCGCGGGCAGTCGCTCGCGATCGGGCACGCCGCGCAGCGCGGCCGCAGCGCGGTGCAGGTGCGCCGCCCGTGCCAGATGATCAGCTGGTGCGCGCGGCCCCACCGCTCGGGCGGCAGCAGCGCACAGAGATCGCGCTCGACCTTGTCGGGGTCGCTCTCGCGCGTGAAGCCGAGCCGCCGCGCGATGCGGCCGATGTGCGTGTCGACCGGAAACGCGTGCGCGCCGAACGCATGGTGCGCCACCACGCCGGCGGTCTTCCAGCCCACGCCGGGCAGCTCTTGCAGCGCCTCGCGCGTGCGCGGGATCTCGCCGCCGAAGTCGCGCGCGAGGAGGGTCATCGCCGCCTTGAGGTTCTTCGCCTTGTTGCGAAACAGCCCGATGCGGCGCAGCGCGCCCTGCAGCTCCTCCTCGCTCGCCGCCGCGTAGTCGGCCGCGCTGCGGTAGCGAGCAAACAGCGCGGGCGTGACCTGGTTCACCAGCGCGTCGGTGGTCTGCGCCGAGAGCATCACCGCGATGAGCAGCTCTCGCTCGTTCGAGTAGTCGAGCGCGATCTTCGCCTCGGGGATCGCCACCTCGAGCGCGTCGATGATGCGCCCTGCCCGCTCGCTCTTCGCCTGCCTGGTCTCGCGCGCCATGGCGCTCCTTGTACCCAATCGCGCGCGGCCCTCCGCGCCAAATCGGGCGATAGTTCTTCGCATGAGCGACCTCATCGATCTGCGCAGCGACACCGTGACCCGGCCCTCGCCCGGCATGCGCGCGGCGATGGCGAGCGCCGAAGTGGGCGACGACGTGCTCGGCGACGACCCGACGGTGATCGCGCTGCAGGAAAAGATCGCGGCGATGCTGGGCAAGCCGGCCGCGCTCTTCGTGCCCAGCGGGACGATGGCCAACCAGCTCGCCATCGGCTCGCTGTGCGGCCCGGGCGACGAGCTGCTCTGCGATCGCGGCTCGCACGTGGTGAACTTCGAGGGCGGCGCGGTGAGCGCGCTGTGGGGCGCGCAGAGCCTGGGGTTCGAGAGCCGCTCCGGCCGCGGCATCTTCTCGGTCGACGAGCTGCACGGCCACCTGCGACCGCCCGGCCACCACGACGATCCGCACGCGCCGAGGCAGAAGCTCCTCTGCGTCGAGGACACGCACAACCGCGGCGGCGGCAGCGTCTGGCCGATCGCGCAGCTCGAGGAAGTCTGCGCGCACGCGCACGGCGCCGGACTTCAAGTCCACCTCGACGGCGCGCGAATCTGGAACGCGCAGGCCGCCAGCGGCGAGCCGCTCGCGCGCATCGCCGCGGTGGCCGACACCGTCGCGGTGTGCCTGAGCAAAGGCCTGGGCACGCCGGCCGGCTCGCTCATCGCCGCGCCGCTCGAGCGGATCGCGACGCTCAAGCGGCTGCGCAAGCGGCTCGGCGGCGGCATGCGCCAGTCGGGCATTCTCGCCGCGGCCGGCCTCTATGCGCTTGAGCACAACCTGCCGCGCATTGCCGACGATCACGCGAACGCGCGCCGGCTCGCCGAGCGGCTCGCGGGCGTGCGCGGGCTGGCGATCGATCTCGCGCGCGTCGAGACCAACCTGGTCTTCGCAAACGTCGAGTTCGCGGGCGGCGCGGCGGCGCTGCAGGCGGCGGCCCTGCGCGAGGGCGTGCTGCTCCACGGCACCGGTCCGAACGCGGTGCGCCTGGTGCTCCACCTCGACGTGAGCCGCGCGCAGGCCGACGAGGCCGCCGCGCGCATCGCCCGCGCCGCCGCGTCGCTGTAGGCTCTCGCGATGGACCCCGGCGTGAGCCCCCCCCGCGAGAGCCGCGAGCCGCAGTCTGGCCAGCCGCGCTTCGTCGGCGACCTCGACATCCTCATCCGCGCCCGCTACCCGCTCATCTACCTGGTGTCGTGGGAGGAGGCGCGCGTCGACGCGATCCTCCAGGACATCGCGCGCGCGCACGGCAAGTCGTTGCTGAGTTGGTCGATCACGCGCGGGCTGCGGCGCGTGGGCGGCGCGCGGTTGGCGGCCCACCTCGAGGGGTCGAAGGATCCGGTCGCGGCGCTGGCGGAGATCGGCCGGCTGAGCGAGCCGTCGCTGGTGGTGCTCCACGATCTCCACGCGCATCTCCACGACGCGCGCGTGGTGCGCGCGCTGCGCGAGCTCTCGCAGGATCTCAAGTCGACCTTCACCACCGTCATCTTGCTCTCGCCCGTGCTGCAGATCCCGGTCGAGCTGGAGAAGGAGATCTCGGTCCTCGACGTGCCGCTGCCGACCTACGGCGAGCTCTATCAACTGCTGCGCGAGATCGTCGCGCTGGTGCGCCAAGGGCAGAAGGCCGTCGTCGATCTCTCGCGCGAGTCGGCGGAGCAGCTGATCAAGGCGGCGCAGGGCCTCACGCTGAGCGAAGCGGAGAACGCGTTCGCCAAGGCGATCGCCAACGACGGCCGCCTCGACGCCAACGACATCCAGCTGGTGCTCGACGAGAAGCGCCAGGTGATCCGCAAGAGCGGCCTGCTCGAGTACACGCCGGCCGAGCGCGACCTCACCGCGGTGGGCGGGCTCGACGCGATGAAGGCGTGGCTGGCCGCGCGCGCGGAGTCGTTCGGCGAGCCGGCGCGGCAGTTCGGGCTGCCCGCGCCCAAGGGCCTCCTGCTGCTCGGCGTGCAGGGCTGCGGCAAGAGCCTCACCGCCCAGGCGATCGCGGCGGCCTGGAAGATGCCGCTGTTGCGCCTGGAGATGGGCCGCATCTTCTCCGGCCTGGTCGGCTCGTCAGAGGAGAACCTGCGCCGCGCCATCCGCGTCGCCGAGAGCGTCGCGCCGGTGGTGCTCTGGGTCGACGAGATCGAGAAGGGCCTCGCGGGAAATGGTTTGCATGGCAACGATTCTGGCGTGAGCCAGCGCGTGTTCGGCGCGCTGCTCACCTGGATGCAGGAGAAGACCGCGCCGGTGTTCGTGGTGGCGACGGCGAACCGCATCGAGCACCTGCCGCCGGAGCTCCTGCGCAAAGGTCGCTTCGACGAGATCTTCTTCATCGATCTCCCCTCGGTGGCCGAGCGCGCAGAGATCCTGCGCATCCACATCGAACGGCGCGGGAGGGATCCGCTGCGCTTCGATCTGCCCGCGCTCGCGCAGGAGGCCGACGGCTTCTCCGGCGCGGAGCTCGAGCAGGCGGTGATCGCCGGGCTGCACACCGCTTTCCACCGCCGCGCTGAGCTGAGCCACGAGCACGTGCTCGCGGCGCTGCGCGAGACGCTGCCGCTCTCGACCACCATGGCCGACGAGATCGCGCGGCAGCGCGGCTGGGCGAAGAGCCGCACCCGGCCCGCGTCGGGAGCGCGCGGTGGCTGACCGGCTGGGCCGCTTCTTGAAGCTCGAGCGCGCGCGGCCAGCCGACGTCCGCGGCGCTGCCGACGAAGAGCGCGCCGGCCCCGTTGACGCGCAGAGCGCGGCCAGCGAGCTGCAGCGCCTGCGCGCCGAGCAGCTCGAGAGCGGGATGGTCCTCGACGAGCAGGCGCGCGACGAGCAGCCGTTCACCCGTTGCGGCCAGTGCGAGACCGACAACAACCGCAGCGCAGGACGGTGCGCCAACTGCAGCGCCGATCTGCGCACGCCGATGCAGCGCGCGTTCAACCAGCAGCTCTGGGACACGCGGCGCGCGGAGATGCGCGCGGAGCAGGAGCGGGCGCGCGAGCCGGCCGGCGCGAACCTCCACGAGGCGCAGCGGCAGCGCGCGCTCGGCGAGGCGCTCGCCCGCCAGGTCGCCGAGCGGGAAACCGAGCGCCTGCGCTGGATGGATCGGGGCGCGCGCGTCGAGTTGGGTTGGGGAGCATCGACGGCGGGGCGCATCTACTTCGCGATCCCAACGCCGCTCGGCCGCTGGACGCTCTCGATGGCCACCGCGGCCGCCGCGGCGCTGCTCGGCTGGTTTTCCTTCGGGCCGCGCCACCACGATGCGCTGGCGCGCGTCTGCCTGGTGCTGCTGGCTGCGCTCTTTCTGCCGCTGCGCCGCGACCGGGAGCCGCCGGGCGGAGGGTGAGTCGCCGCGATTGCGCAGCCGCTCTCGCTTGAGGCACTGTGCGCGCCCATGACGAGTTCCTTCCTTCGCGCGCTGCTCGCGAGCACGCTGCTTCTCTCCGCGCTCGCCGCGGCCCCCTCGCCCGCCGCCGACATGCAGTTTCGCGGCGCCAACCAGAACCTCGAAGAGGCCCGCGCGCTGGTCGCCAAGGGCCGCTTCGAGGAGGCGCTGCAAGAGCTGGTGACCGCCGAGCAGCTGCCCGGCAACACCAACCGACACCTCGCCGACATCTACGCGCTGCGCGCCTCGGCGCTGCTCGGACTGGGGCCGACGCCGGAGCACCAGCAGCTCGCCTCGGACGCGCTCTTCCTCCTCTGGCACATCGATCCGCAGGGGAGCGCGCTCGCCTCGGCGACGCAGGCCGCAAAGGACCTCGCGCAGGAGGTGCGCACCACGCGCCCGCTGGTGCTGCACGATCGCCTGGTGACCGTGCGGACCGGCCAGCCCATCCGCGTGCGCGCGCGGCTCTCGAGCGCGCCGCCCGACACCGCGATCTACCTGCACTACCGCGCCGAAGCGGACGCGCCGGTGGAGGCGCGCGACGTGCAGCAGACGGCCGCGCTGGTCGACTCCGAAGAGTACGTGCGCGTGCAGCTCGAGCCGGCGGGCGGGGCCTACGAGGTCTACCTGCGCCCCGGCGTGGGCGGCGTGCCCGCCGAGGGCGATCACGTGCTGCGCTACTACCTCGAGGCGCTCGCGCCCGACGGCTCGCTGCTCGACTCGAACGGCAGCGCGCGCCAGCCCATCCGCGTGCTGCTCTCGCAGACGCGCACCGAGGGGGCGGGAGTCGGCGGCGCCGACGCGGTGCTGGCGACGCTCGACGAGGGCGGCAAGGTCGCCCACCCGGAGCCTCCGCCGCCGCCGGAGACGCCGATCTACAAGCGGTGGCAGCTCTGGGCGCCGATCGGCGGCGTGGTCGTCGCGGGCGTGGTGATCGGACTCGTCGTCGCGCAACCAAGACCGCAGCCGCCCAACGGCTCGCTGGGCCGGGTGGACCTGCCATGAAGACGCACTCTCTCAGCCCGCTCTCCTCCGCTTCGCTCGCCGCCGCGCTCTTCGGGCTGCTCGCCGCCCTGCCCGCTTGCAAAGGGCAGGACCCGGCGCTGCTGCTCACCATCACGACCGCGCAGGGCACGTCGTTCCGCGTGCCGCAGGACGCCGACGCGATCCGGCTCGACATCTACCAAAACGAGAGCGAGCTGGTGACGACGCAGCAGCTCGACCTCGATGCCGGCACCAACTTTCCGTACACGGTGACGCTGGTGGAGACCGGGCAGGACTACCCGCAACTCAAGGTCAACGCGACGGTGACGCTGCAGGGAGCCGAGGTCGGCTACGGCAGCGTCGACAACGTCGCGATGAGCGGCGGCTCGACCGTGGACGCGACCGTGACGGTCACCGCGCAGTAGAGGGCCGCCGCGCATGCACTGCCACGCCGAGCTCGATCCGCTGGATGTCTCGTCGCTGCTGACCGACGCGGAGAAGCGCGTGCGCGACGAGGCGGCGCAGATCGTCGACGACGAGCTGCTCCCGCTCGCCGCCGGGGCGTTCGAGCGCGGCGAGATGCCCCAGAGCGCGGTGCGCGCGATCGCGAAGATGGGCGCGTTCGGCGCCGCGCTCTCGACGCACGGCTGCCCCGCGCTGGGCGCGGTCGCGAGCGGCCTGCAGCTGCAGGAGCTGGAGCGCGCCGACTCGGGCTTCCGCTCCTGCGCCAGCGTGCAGAGCTCGCTGGTGATGTGGCCGATCGCGACGTTCGGTTCTCCCGAACAACAGGACCGCTGGTTGCCGCGGCTGCGCGCCGGCGAAGCGCTCGGCTGCTTCGCGCTCACCGAGCCAGAGAGCGGCAGCGACCCCGCCTCGCTGCAGACGCGCGCGCGCCGCGACGGCGACGGGTTCATCCTCTCCGGCCACAAGCGCTGGAGCACCAACGGCCTCTCCGCGGAGGTCGCGCTCATCTGGGCCAAGCTCGAGGGCGAGGGCGCAGGCCCCGACGATCCGCGCAGCATCCGCGGCTTTCTCGTCGAGACGCATCTGCCCGGCTTCACCGCGCGCCCCATCGAGGGAAAGATGTCGCTGCGCGCCTCCGAGAGCGCCGAGCTGCTCCTCGACGACGTGCGCGTCCCCGCCAGCGCGATGCTCCCCGGCGCCCGCGGGTTGGGCGCGCCGCTCAAGTGCCTCAACGAAGCGCGCATGGGCATCGCCTGGGGCGCGGTCGGCGCGGCCACCGCGTGCTACGCCTCGGCGCGCGACTACACCAAGGCGCGCAAGCAGTTCGGCAAGCCGCTCGCGTCGTTCCAGCTGGTGCAGGCGAAGCTCGCGCAGATGTACAGCGACATCGGGACCGCGCAGCTGGTCTGCGTGCAGCTGGGCCGGGTCAAGGAGCGCGGATCGCTCACGCCGGTGCAGGTCTCGCTCGCCAAACGCGCGCACGTGGCGATGGCGCTGGAGGCCGCGCGGGCCGCGCGCGAGCTGCTCGGCGCGAACGGCATCACGCTCGCCTACCCGCCCATCCGGCACCTGCTCAACCTCGAGACCGTGCGCACGTACGAGGGCACCCACGACGTCCACACGCTGGTGCTCGGCCGGCAGGTTACGGGGCTCGACGCCTTCTCGTAGGAGCGGCCGTTTGCGGAAGCGACGCCGCGTGCGCCGCTCGTCGGCCACCTATCCAGGCGGCCAGGACAGCTGGCGGCCCGCGAGCAGATGAAGATGCAGATGGCTCACCGTCTGCCCGCCGTCGTGGCCGCTGTTGATCACGATGCGATATCCGCGCTCGGCCACGCCCAGCGCGGCCGCGGTCGATCGCGCGAACGCGAGCAGATGTCCGAGCAGCGCCTCATCCGCATCCTGCGCATGCGCGAGCGAGGCGAGGTGCTTCTTCGGAATCACCAGCACATGCGTCGGCGCCTGCGGGTTGAGATCGGCGAACGCGAGCGCGCGGTCGCTCTGCGCGAGCGGCTTCACCGGGATCTCGCCCGCGGCGATCTTGCAGAAGACGCAGTTGGCATCGGACATGGACGACCTCGTGGCAGCGCTAGAACAGCTTCTTCGAATCGAGCAGCATCGTCACCGGGCCTTCGTTGACGATCTGCACCTTCATGGTGGCGCGAAAGACGCCCTCGGCGACGGCGATGCCGCGCTCGCGGGCGAGCGCGCAGAAGCGCGCGTAGAGCGGCTGCGCGAGCTCCGGCTTCTCCGCGGCGGTGAAGGCGGGGCGCCGCCCGCTGCGCGCATCGCCCAGCAGCGTGAACTGCGAGATGGCGAGCAGTCCGCCGTTGAGGTCGATGAGCGAGCGGTTCATCTTGCCCGCGTCGTCCTCGAAGATGCGCAGGTCGAGGACCTTGTCGCAGAGCCAGCGCGCGTCCTCTTCGGCGTCTCCCTGCGCGACCCCGACCAGCACGCAGAGGCCCGCGCCGATGCGGCCCACTTCGCGCCCCTCGACCGAGACGCTCGCTTCGCTCACCCGCTGGACCACCGCTCGCATTTCGTTACGCTCGCAAGCCGCGCCGTCGCGCGCCAGAGAAATTGTCTCCTCGATGCCGTTTCAGCGCCCGCCCCGCCTTGGCTGTTTTTGACCGGTCCTGAAGCCGCGAGGCCCGGGATTGACCGCCGATCGGGTGCATTGTCTAACTTCGCCGCCGATGGGGCTTCCCGACTGGTTTCTCGAGAGCGCACGCGCGCTCATCCGGGCCGACAGCGTCTCTGCCGCCGGCAACGGCGCCGCGCTCGATGTGCTCGAGCCGCTCTACGCGCGCGCGGGCCTGCCGGTGCGGCGCCTCGCGTGGCGCGAATCGATCGACGGCGCGCCCGAAGCCGAGCACGCAAACCTGCTCGCGGGCCCCGGTGGAGTCGAGGGCATTTCGGAATGGAGCGACGCGCAGCGCCGCGCCTGGCTTGATCGCGACGAGCTCCCGGCGAGCGCGCGAGGCGGCGTGCTCTTCGTCACGCACACCGACACGGTGCCCACCGGGCCGCTGACGCGCTGGACCGAGACCGGCGGCGATCCGCGCGCGCTCACGCTCAAGGATGGCTGGCTGTTCGGCCTCGGCGTCGCCGACGTGAAGCTCGACGCACTTTGCAAGATCGCCGCGGCCGAGCGGCTGCGCGGGCGCAAGCTCACCCGCCCGTTCTGGCTGTGCGGCACGGCCGCCGAGGAGGTCGGCCTGCGAGGCGCGCGAAGGTTGGCGCAGAGCGAGCTGTTCCGCTCGATGGGCGTGCGCGAAGTCGTCTGCGGCGAGCCGAGCGAGCTGGGTCTCATCCGCGCGCACAAGGGCTACGCAGTGGTGGTCTGCACGATCACCGACGCGCGCGCAGCCTTGCTGGGCGCGGGCGAGCGCGCGTTCGCGCAGATCGAGTTCGCCGGCAAGGCAGCCCACTCGAGCACGCCGCACCTGGGCGTCAACGCGATCCACCTCGCGCTGGAGTGGGCGAAGAAGAGCGGCGCGCGCGTGCTCTCGGCGCGCGGGGGAGCGTCGGCCAACACGGTCCCCGCGCTCTGCACGCTCGAGGTCGCGCACGACGCCGCGACTTCGCTCCCAGCGCTGTCGCGCGCGATCCCCGCGCCCGCGCACGGCGCCGACCTTTCGCGCGCGCTGCAAGCCGCGGCGGCGCTCGAGCAGCTCTGGCTTGCGCAGATGAAGCGCCTCGCGCCGGCGGAGGACGATCGCTTCGCTCCCTCCGGCGCTGTCGGCGCGCTCAATGTGGTCGCGACGCGCTCGGCAGCCACCCGCGCGGCTTTGCTGACGACGATGGACGCGCGCCTCCTGCCGCAGCACGATCCCGACGCGCTGCTCGCCTCGTTCATCCCGGCAGCGCAAGCCCTGGTGCAGCGGCTCGGCGACGGCCTGTCGGTCGAGGTCGAAGTGGTGCGCAACGCGGGCGGCATGTCGCTCGGCGACGATGCGCCGCTGGTGCAGAGCGTGTCGCGCACGCTCGCGCGCCTGGGCCTCGATGGCACGCCGCGCGCCAAGCCGACCAGCACCGAGGCGGGCATCTTCGCGCGCGCCGGCTGCGAGGCGATCGTCATCGGCCCCGGCCGCAGCACCGGCAACGCGCACACCGCCAACGAGCGCATCGAAGTTGCACAGCTCGAGCGGGCGATCGATCTCTACACCGCGCTGCTCGAAGATCTCTGCGGCGCAACCGTCTCTGCCAGGAGCTGACCGTGTTCGTCATCCGCGACGTCCAGCGCGCCGATCTGCCGGGCTTGAAGAAGCTCGCGGCGCTGCTCAACACCGTCAACCTTCCCGACGACGAGAAGACGCTGCTCGAGGTGATCGACCGCTCGGTGCGCTCGTTCGACGCGCGCATCCGCGATCCCTTCAAGCGCGAGTACCTCTTCGTCCTCGAGGATCCGGCGAGCGGCAAGGTGATCGGCTCGTCGCTGATCATCGCGCAGCACGGCACCCGCGATGCGCCGCACGTCTTCCTCGACGTCTACGAGAAGGAGCACTACTCGCAGAACGTCGACAAGCACTTCAAACATCGCGTGCTGCAGATTGGCTACAACTTCGACGGGCCCACCGAGATCGGCGGGCTGGTGGTGCACCCCGACTTCCGCGGCGTGGAGAAGCCGGGCAAGCAGCTCTCGTACGTGCGCTTCCTCTACATCGCGATCCACCGCGCGCGCTTCTGCGAGCGGGTGCTGGTCGAGCTGTTGCCGCGCCTCGAGGAGGACGGCCGCTCGCCGCTCTGGGAGACGCTCGGCCGCAAGTTCACCGGGCTCTCGTACCAGGAGGCCGATCGCCTCTCGCGGCAGAACAAGGAGTTCATCCAGCAGCTGTTCCCGCCCGGCGAGATCTACACGACGCTGTTCAGCCAGAAAGTGCAGGACGCGATCGGCGTGGTCGGCCCGGAGAGCGAGGGCGCGCGCGCGATGCTGGCGAAGATCGGCTTTCGCTTCGACGAGCGGATCGATCCGTTCGACGGCGGCCCGCACTGGTCGGCGGCCACCGCGCAGATCGAGCCGATCCGGCGCGCGCGCCGCGGCAAGCTGAGCAAGGTCGCGCTGCCCGACGACGCGGAGATCGTGCCGGGCGAGATCGAAGATCGGCTGATCGCGCTCGAGCGCGCGCACGGGCGCAACCGCTTCCGCGCGGTGCGCGCGCTCTGCCGCTTCGACGACAGCGCGGTGCAGATCAGCAAGAAGGCGCGCGAGGCGCTGGGGGCGCGCGCGGGCGATCGGCTGCACACCATCCCGTTCGAGAGCTGATCGAAAAGGAGCCGCAAGTGGACCTGATCGCCGGTCGCTTCGAGGAGCCCGCGCAGCCCGAGGGCGCGCTCGACAACCGCTCGCCCGCCGACTTCTCGCAGGCGCTCGCGCGCGTGCCGTGGAGCGCGGCGCAGGTCTCGCGCGCGGTCGAAGCGGCGCGGCTCGCGCAGCGCGCCTGGGCCGCCCGGCCGCTCCCAGAGCGCGTCTGCGTGATCCGCGCGATCGGCGCGCTCTGCAAGGCGCGCGGCGAGGAGCTCGCGCGCGCCATCAGCCTCGACATCGGCAAGCCGCTTTGGGAAGCGCGCACCGAAGTGGCCGCGGTGGTGAACAAGGCCGCCGTCACCGTCGACGAGGGGCTCGCGTGGGTGCGCGGCTTCGCCCCCAGCGCGCAGGGACCGCTTGCGCCCGCGCCCGGCGCGGACGCACCGCTCGAGTGCCGCTACCGACCGCTCGGCGTGCTCGCGGTGCTGGGGCCCTTCAACTTCCCGGTGCACCTGCCCAACGGCCACGTGCTGCCCGCGCTCGCGACCGGCAACGCGGTGGTGTTCAAGCCGAGCGAGGTGGCTCCGCACAGCGCGCTGCTCTACGCGCAGATTCTCCACGAAGCGGGCGTGCCGCCGGGCGTGTTCAACCTGGTGCAGGGGCCCGGCGCGGTGGGCGCGGCGCTCGCGGCCCACCCGGACGTGCAGGGCGTGCTCTTCACCGGCAGCTGGGCGGTGGGCCAGCGCATCGAGGAAGCGACGCGCGGCCAGGCCAAGCTGCTCGCGCTCGAGATGGGCGGCAAGAACGCCGCGCTGGTGCTCGACGACGCCGACGAAGAGAAGGCGCTCTACGACGTGCTCTTCTCCGCCTACGTCTCGGCCGGACAGCGCTGCACCGCCGCGAGCCGCTGCATCGTGCAAGGGCCGCCCGCCCGCGCCGACGCGTTCGCGCGCAGGCTGGCGGCGCTGGCGCGCGAGCTGACCATCGGCCACCCGCTCGACGAGGGGGTCTTCATGGGCCCGCTCGCCTCCGAGAAAGCCGCGCGCGGATTCGACGCGGGACTGGCCAGCGTGCGCTCGGCCGCGCCAGGAGCGGACGCGCGCGCGCCGGCCGCGGGCGCGCCACCCGACCGGCGCCAGGATGATCGGAGCGACATCGAGGAGCTGCTCGCCTCGCGCACGGTCTCGCCGCGCGGCCTGCAGGGCGCCTACCGCAGCCCCGCGCTCCACCGCGTGCACGTCGCGCGCGGCACGCCGTTCGAGCGCGAGGAGCTGTTCGGCCCCTCGCTCTCGGTCTACTCGGCGGCGAGCGACGAAGAGGCGATCGCGCTCGCCAACGCGACCGACTACGGCCTCGCCGCCAGCGTGCACACGCGCGACGCCGCGCGGTTTGCGCGCTGCCTCGACGGCCTCGAGTGCGGGCTGGTCAACCAGAACGCGCCCACCGTCGGCGCGTCGGGCCGCCTGCCGTTCGGCGGCGTCAAGCGCAGCGGCAACCACCGGCCCGCCGCGCTCTTCTCCACGCTCTACTGCACCGCGCCCGTGGCGGTGATGCGCGGGGAGGCGACGCTCGATCTCGCGAAGCTCGCCCCTGGCGTTCGCTGGACGCCATGAAGACCGCCGAAGGGGGAGCCTCGATGAGCGCGGCCGCGAACCCGACGCCGGGCGGAGATCCGCGCCGCGAGCGGGCCGAGCAGCTCATCAGCGGGTTCGCCGACGCCGCGCTCGCCGCGCAGGAGGCGCGCACGCCCGACGCGATCTTCGGCATCGCGCGCGACCGGCTCTACGCGCTGGGATTGAGCGTCGTGTTCGGGCAGGTCGAGGGCGAGACGCTGGTCCACTTCAACGCCGCCGGCCGCCTGCGCGAAGTGGCCGCCGAGCTCGCCGCCAAGGAGGGCCGCGCGGGCCGGGCGGTGCGCGTCTCGGGCAAGCCGTTCCAACGCGCGATCAAGCGCAGCGTGCACGGCGTGCTCATCGAGGATCTGCGTTCGCTGGTCGCCGAGTCGCTCGGCCGCCCCGAACCGGAGATCGATCTCGCGCCCGAGCTGGTCGCGGTCGGCGCGGTGATCCCGGTCGCAGGTGTCGCTGAGTTCGCGGTGCTCGCGGCCGGCGTCGACTTCGATCGCTCCATCGCGCCCGCCTTCGGCCTCTTCGCGCGCCAGATCGGCACCGCCATCGAGACCGCGCGGCGCATCGACGAGCTGGCGCGCAGCAACCGCGAGCTCGCGCTCCTGCTCGAGCTCGGCCAGGCGGTCGCGGGCAGCCTCGATCAGCGCGAGATCCTCGCGGTGGGCGCGCGGGTGGCGGCGCGGGTGCTCCGCTGCAACGCCGCGTACATCTTCGTGCCCGACGGCCGCGCCGGCTCGCTCGCTTGCGCGGCGCGCGAAGACGCCCTGTCGCCGGTGCCGGCCGACGAGCGGCTGCCCCTCGATCGCCCCTCGATGGCCTCGCTCGCCTTTCGCACCGGACGCGCGCAGTCGAGCGCCTCGTCGACGAGCGACCCGCGCGTCGACCGCGATCTCGCCCTGCGCTTCGGCTGCCGCTCGACCCTGGCGGTGCCGCTCACCTCGCACGACCAGACGCGCGGCGTGCTGGTGCTGATCGAGCGCAGCGAAGAGCGGCGCTTCGATGAGCAGGACACGCGGCTCGCGCTGCACGCGGCGCAGCTGCTCGCCGCCTCGATGGAGAGCGCCGCGCTCTACGCCGAGCAGCAGCGCCGCGCCGAGGAGATGGAGCTGCTCAACGAGGCCGCGCGCTCGCTCGCCGGCTCGCTGGAGATCGAGCCGCTCCTCTCCGGCGCGGCGGAGACGCTGCGCAAGATCCTCGACGCGTCGATCTGCGTGATCTATCTGCTCGACGCGAGCCGGCAGTGGCTGGAGATCCGCACCGCCCCCGCCGGCTTCCCTCAAGTCCTCGGCTATCGCCAGAAGATGAGCGACGACAGCACCGCGTCGATCACGGTGCGCGGGCGGCGCGCGGTGCACGTGCGCGGCGCGGAGTCGTCGCCGCTGGTCTCGCGCGAGATGGTCGAGCTCTTCCGCGTGCAGACGGTGCTCGGCATCCCGCTGATCGCCCGCGGAGAGATCGTCGGCGCGGTGGTCGTCTCCGATCGCAACCCCGAGCGCGAATTCACGCCCGCCGAGGTCGAGCGAGCCACCGCCATCGCCGGCCAGATCGCGATGGCGATCATCACCGCGCGCCTCATCGAAGACCTGCGCCGCAGCTACAGCGATCTCGAGCGCACGCAGGTGGAGCTGGTCGACCGCGAGCGCCTGGCCGCGCTGGGCGAGCTCTCCGCGTCGATCGCGCACGAGGTCCGCAACCCGCTCGGCGTCATCTTCAACGCGCTCGGCTCGCTGCGGCGGCTCCTGCGCGACGAGGGAAACGTCGGGCTGCTGCTCGGCATCATCGGCGAGGAGGCCGACCGGCTGAACCGGATGGTCGGCGACCTGCTCAACTACTCGCGGCCGTACCAGCCGGCGCTGCAGCCGGTGCCGCTGTTGCCGCTGGTCGAGGACGCGCTCGCCTCGGCGCGTCCCACGCATGTGCCCGAGCCCGACGAATCGACGCCGGAGACCCAGGTGCAGATCGAGGTGCGCATTCCCCGCGACCTCACGCTGCGCGCCGACCCGCGGCTCCTCCGCCAGGCGCTGGTGAACCTCTTCACCAACTCGTTCCAGGCGATGCCCAAGGGCGGCACGCTCGACGTCAACGCCGAGAGCGTGCCGGGGCCCCGCGGCCTGGAGGCGCGCCTGCGAATCCGCGACAGCGGCCCGGGCATCCCGGAGAACGTCCGGCCGCGCATCTTCCATCCGTTCTTCACCACCAAAGCGACCGGCACCGGCCTCGGGCTGGCGGTGGTCAAGCGGATTGTCGAGAGCCACGGCGGAAGCATTGCATTGCGCGAAGGCGAAGAGACGGGCACAGAGTTCGAGCTCAAGCTCTTGATCGAGGAGTGACGTTGGCATCGACGCCGTCGCACGGACCGCCCCGGGTGGGCTCCGCAGAGATGCAGGGTGCGTTGCTCGCGCCCGCGCGCAGCACGGCCGCGCGCATCCTGCTGGTCGACGATCAGAAGAACATGCGCACCACCACCGCGCTGGTGCTGCAGTCGGAAGGCTACGAGGTGGTCGAGGCGGAGAGCGGCGAGGCGGCGCTCTCGCTGCTGCTCGCCGAGCCGTTCGATGTGGTGCTGACCGATCTGAAGATGACGCCGCTCGACGGCTTCGCGGTGCTGCGCGGCGCGATCGAGGTCTCTGCGAAGACCCAGGTGATCGTGATGACCGCCTACGGCACGGTGGAGAGCGCGGTGGCGGCGATGCAGCTGGGCGCGTGCGACTACCTGCCCAAGCCGTTCAAGGACAGCGAGCTGATCATGCGCGTGCAGCGCGCGCTCGAGCGGCGCCGGCTCGAGGTGGACAACTCGCTCCTGCGCGACGAGTTCCGCGATCGCTACAAGCTCGACGCGCTGGTGGGCCGCTCGGAGAAGATGCGCGAGCTGCTCGCCAAGCTGGTGCGCGCAGCCGCTACAGATGTGACCGTGCTCATCAGCGGCGAGAGCGGCACCGGCAAGGAGCTGATCGCGCGCGCCATCCACGCCAACTCGCGGCGCGCGGAGCGGCCGTTCGTGCCGGTCAACTGCGCGGCCATCGCCGAGACGCTGCTCGAGAGCGAGCTGTTCGGCCACGAGAAGGGCGCGTTCACCGGCGCGGTCCGCTCGCGCCGCGGCCTGCTCGAAGAGGCCAGCGGCGGCACCTTCTTCTTCGACGAGATCGGCGAGACCTCGCCCAGCTTCCAGGCCAAGCTCCTGCGCGTCATCCAGGAGCACGAGGTGCGGCCGGTCGGCGGCAACGGCGTGGTCGCGGTCGACGTGCGCGTGGTCGCCGCGACCAACCAGGACCTGCGCAAGGCGATCGCCGAGCGGCGCTTCCGCGAGGATCTCTTCTACCGGCTCAACGTGGTGCCGCTCACGCCGCCGCCGCTGCGCGAGCGCCGCGAGGACATCCCGCTGCTCGCGCAGCACTTCGTCGCCCGCTTCAACGCGCGCGAGAAGACGCGCCGCACGCTCACCCACGGCGCGCTCACCAAGCTGGCGAGCTACGAGTTTCCCGGCAACGTCCGCGAGCTGGAGAACGTGGTCGAGCAGGCGGCCGCGCTCACCCGCTCCGACGCCATCTCCGCCGACGACGTCTACCTCGAGAGCCCGGCCGAGCAGCCGCGCGCGCCGCGCACGCTGATCCAGGCGGTCGAGGAGGCGGAGGTCCGCGCCATCGAGGCGGCGCTGGTGCGCAACCACGGCTCGCTCGAGCGCACCGCGGTGGAGCTGGCGGTGTCGACGACGACGCTTTGGCGGCGCATGAAGAAACTCGGGATACAGCGGGACTGAACGGCCGCCGGACCGACCTTTCAACTCCACTCACCAGACAACAGCGACGAGCGTGCCGCAGCGTCGGTTCGTCGGTTATGAATGGTCGGTGGCCAAGCCGAAGCCGTTCAACAATCCGTTTTCGAAGATCAAGCTGGAGAAGCCGAAGGCGCCCGAGCCCGCGCCCAAGGCGGCTCCGCGCGAATCTGCGGCGGAGGCGGCGGCGCGCTCGCGGGCGCGCAATGGATCGCTCAGCGACGAGGAGCTCTGGTCGCTCGCCATCGATGGCGCTGCGCCGCTGGAGGATCGCAGCGAGCGGATCAGGCCCGGGCCCGAGCCGGTCGCGCGGGCGATCGATCCGCTCGATCCCGATCTGCTCGCCTACGAGCAGCTGCGCGGGCTGGTCGATCACCTCGGCGCCGGCAAGCACCTCGCGCGCAAGAGCGCAGGTCCGCTCTCGCCGTTCGATCTCTCCGACAGCGACGAGTTCATCGAGGGCGCGGTGCAGGGCCTCGACCCGCGCGTGCTCAAGCGGCTGCGCAAGGGCGAGTACGCGGTGCAGGACCACTTCGATCTGCACGGCCTGCGCGTCGACGAGGCGAAGCCCGCGCTCCTCTCGTTCCTCTCCCGCGCGCGCGCCGAGGGAAAGCGCTGTGTGCTGATCGTCCACGGCCGCGGCCTGCACTCGAAGGACCAGGTGCCGGTGCTCAAGGAAGCGATGCGGCGCTGGCTCGCGAGCGAGCGGTTCGCGGCCGGCGTGCTCGCGTTCGCCACCGCGCGGCCGCACGACGGCGGCGCGGGCGCGCTCTATCTTCTGCTGCGCAAGCCGTAGCGCGCGAAGCGATCGCACCGCCGGTGGGCACTCGATCTCGGCACGACCAACTCGCTGCTCGCCCGCTGGGATGAGGAGAGCGGGCAGCCGGTGCTCTGCGAGCTGCCGGCGATCGCGCGCAAGCCGGACGGCGGGGATGAGCTGGAGGCGCCTCCCCAGCGCGGTGCATCTCTTCGGCAAGCCGGCGCTGCTCGCGCGGCTGGGCGCGCTCTCGCGGCAGCTGCTCCGGGGCCAGCTCGCGCTGATCGGCCGGCCCGCGCTGGACGCGAACCAGATGCGCCAGCGGCCGGCGTTTGCGCGCTCGTTCAAGCGCGAGCTGATGCGCCACCCGCTGCAGGTCTCCGGCCGCCGCCTGCGCGAGGTCTCTTCACTTGGCAGAGAGCTCCGAGCCGTGCCTTTGCGAGGTCTCTCCACCCTGCAGAGACCTCCGAACCCCGCCTTTGCGAGGTCTCTCCACCCTGCAGAGACCTCCGAACCCCGCCTTTGCGAGGTCTCTGCGCTCTGCGGACGCCAACGAACCCGC